>OCZA010000212.1_pt1 | contig 21172 bp, 22 predicted proteins | sample 1539021 | NCBI WGS metagenome assembly OCZA01 (sample SAMEA2619376, study PRJEB22493) | marine metagenome | biome: marine biome (ENVO:00000447); feature: surface water layer (ENVO:00002042); material: "saline water (ENVO:00002010), including plankton (ENVO:xxxxxxxx)" | depth 5 m | reverse complement strand
GTCGCCTCGCTGGTCAGTATCCCGGACGGCTTGCCGTGGAAATACTCAAGCACTACGTTGCCTGTTTCCTGTGATCGCGGATCGAACTTAACCTCGATACTGATGCCCAGCTCTGGCACCTCGAGATCAAACCGACAGTCCTCCCCGAATGTTTGTCGAGCATCCCCGAAAGCAACCATGATCCGATTAAGCCAAGCCTTTTCTACCTTTTTCCCAAGGTCTAAATCATTGCTCCACGTCATCACGCTTTTTCCAAAGTGTGAGAATGCCGTCCTCGACAAACCGCCGTAGGTTTTTGACCGGGGTGTTGTTGGGAATTGTTTCGAGCGCAGCACGTCGGTCCATTTTCGTCGGCAGATTCATGATTGCTGAAGGCAAGAAAAAAATTACGGTGCTTTCACCCGCCTCCCACCATTCTTTGGGTAGGTTTTTGTGCAGCTCCTCAATCACCAGTGGGTACTCGCACTTGCGAGCAGCGCGTTCGCAGACACGGTGGAGCTGGCTGAACCGTTCAATCTGCATACACGTCCTCTGGGAATAGGACATTTTGACAAGCTATGCACTGGTAACACTCAGGCCCACCGACGTTGTAAACATCGCTGGGTTCGTAGGGAAAATACACATGGTCTGTATCTTCATCACACTTGACGCAAAAAAACTCAACCAAAACCTCTTCCATCAATCTGCAAACTCCTCACGCATGACCATCATCAGCGTCGGAACATCCAGAATTGCGGTGTACGATTTTACTGGCAGGTAGTCCGGGTTGAGCAGATTCAAAGGCACCATCGCGGTGATGTCACGATAGTCATATTTCCAAATCAGTATCGGCGTGAGTTTCAGGTTTTCGCCAGCAGTCCACACCTGATCCCACCAAGCGGTTGGTGGTCGGCACGTTTCAGATCGCGCAGCCCTACGCTTGCACTCAACAACGAAGGGGCTAATGACGATGTCGCCTAGTTCAGATTCGCGGACCTGATCAAGTTCACGCTTGCAACTGATGCCTAGCTCGTCCTCGAACAGGTGGCAAATTTGCCGCTCGAATGCATGCCCTTTGACTAAAGACGCCTTACCCACGATCAGACCCCTGATCCCTTGCGCGGGTCATCACCGACTGCAAAACGTAAATACCAAATCGCTTTTTTTAAATCCTCATCACCGCCCTTTTCTTCATGGCGACAAATGTATTTCAGGGCGTTGCAAATACAGTGAATTTTCACTGCCTCGAAATCGAACTGATCTACCATCAGGTCAATGACCTCGGTCGATCCTTGGGTGTAGTGCGGCGGACTATTAACGAAATCAGACATAACTCTTTCCTTGTCTCTGTTTTTTTGTTGCTTCCTTGGTTGCCGCCAACAGGTCTAGTTCAGACCCGTAACGCCCAATGAATTCGTTTTTCCATGGGTGCCTGCTGACCCACGCAGGGTTGTTTTCACCGCTGCGGTGGTGCTTGGTACATAGTGGTATGGTGAGGAGATGGCTCCCCGGCTTTGTCTTGCCAGCGATGTGATGGACTTCGGGCTCAGTAAACAAATCAAACTCTCGCCAACAGACGATGCAGCCAAGCTGAACGATGTCATTCATCCACTTTTTTTCGTCGGCTGTAGGCGTGTGGCTTTTCACTTTGCCGCTCCATGGTTACGGTAACCCCGTGAACATCCATGCCATAGGCTTGCGCTATTTCTTCCAGCTCTTCGGTAAAGAAAGCCTCGAGAGCTAACTGGGCCTGCTCCTGACGATTGAATGTGAAATCGATCTTTAGAGTCATTTTCATGCGCCATATACCCTGCGCTCCGCTCGATCAGTGGCTTGTTCGGTTTGCCATTGTTTAAATTCCACCTCGGCTGCGAGAAGATTCGCCTTGGCTGCGGCGACTGCGCCCTTGGCGACGCCTCGAGCAACACGAGCCTTAAAGACTTTGCAATTCGAGTCGGCGTGCGCCATTTGTGCCGCTGAGGTCTTTGCGCCTTTATCGGTCTGCGCCTTGAACATCGCGGTAGCAATGGTTCGTTTTTCAGTCGCCTCGGCTTTCGCAAGCTGCTCTTCTGCGGCAGACAATTCAGCACCGGCTGAACGTATGGCGATGGCAAATCGTTCTTGCTGCATTAGAAAATGTCCGTGCGGCGAGGTTGATGGACGTAGATACCGGGGCTCGATCCCCGCCTCTCAAGGTACTGGCAGGACTTTTCGTGAAAATCAAAGCCAAATTTACCCTCACACATGCCGTGACGATTCTTGAGGACTTCGATGTAAACGTCCCACTGGTTGATGATGTTCTCGTCGGGCTGCTCACCCAGCATCCCGCACTGCTGGATATGTGAGGCTTTGGGTTTGTTCTTCCATACCGATATAGCAACGTCGGCTAAATCGCTGATAGCGGAGGTGCCTTTGATATCGAACTTGCCTGGAGCTGCGCTTTCATCCGATTGTTTACGAGTGTGCGCCACCAAAAATATGGTGACCGGAAAGTTCAGCTTGAACTGAACGAGCGCCTCGATAACCTTTTGCTGACCTTCGTAGTCCTCTTGCCCGACTAGGTTGGTCAAACTGTCGAGCAGAAATACATCGATCCCATAACGTCGGTAAGCGTATTCAAAAACCTCAACGACTTGCTTGGGTGTTGGTCGCAACTCATCAACGAAAAGCCATAAACTGTCATGCAGATAATCAAAGCATTCATCCTGCCAAGCCGTGTCCGGCTCATCGGAGGCAGTGAGCTGCTTGCACAACCTGCCCAGCGTCTCTCTGGGCTGCATCTCCATCGACGCAATGAGTACTTTCGACCCTTGCGTGATGGCGTTTGCTGCTAATTGCGTGGTCCACATCGACTTGCCGCTACCGCTGAAGCCAATCACCAGCACAAGGTTGTGGGATGAGATGCGAAGGTCTTCTTCATCGATCTTGTGGAATCCAGTGCGGAGCCGATCTTTTTCGCTTTCCTCCCGGTTAAAAAATTCCGCTACATCTGACCTAAAATCATGTATTGATCTGAGCTGCGAGGGTGCTTTGTCCTTGACATCGAGATAAGCGGTAGACAGGATTTTTCGGGCCTGCTCATAACCCTTTTCTGCCAGCAACTCGTTGATGTCTTTTGCCGGGAACTCCACCCGAAAGGCTCGAGCGCCCAACCTATTGAGAAGAAATGTAGCCGCCTTATGACCCGCATCATCCATGTCGGTTGCAATGGCGATGTGATCGAACCGTTGCAAAGCGTCAGTCTCATGCTCGATCCATTTCATATTACCCGCGCCACCCGGCAAGCTGAGTGCGCTGAACCCCAGCTCCCGGCAAGCAATAGCGTCTAGCTCGCCCTCGGTGATCCAAACGCTTCGGTCATGCGGTTTGATCGTCTGCCAGCCGAAAAGTATTGGCTTAGTATCTTTACCCACAAATCTGGGGTCACCGTCGTAGTCGATAGGCTTGGATTTAATGCAGGTAAGTTGCCCGTGAGCATCGAAGAACGGGAAGATGAGGTCGGTGCCGGGGGTCTTCAGTTCGTTTGTTATGTAAATGCGGTGCCGTTTTATCAGTGCCGCAACATCCTCGAAGCCTCGCTCCTCTAGATACATATCCAACTGAAACGATGAATTGACCTTTGGGCTTCTCGGCTTGCGGTATATGGTTTCTGATGTAGTAGCAATTTTTTGCGGAGCCTTAACACCGAAATGATCCTTTGCCCAATTGATCGCGTCGTTAAAGTCGCAGCCCTGCGCCTCCATGATGAGATCAATGAGGTCACCACCATCACCACTCTCAAAGTCCTTCCATCGACCAGCTTGAGCCCCATCGAGGAACACAGACAGACTGCGACCTTTTGAGCCGTGAACGTCACCGATCTTGAAGTAGTTATGTTCTTGCCTGCCCTCGGGGAAGAGGTGGTTACAAAGAGCTAGGGCGTTGTAATTAAGAGCTGCCTTAACTTCAGGAATCATTTCACCACCGCCAACAGGATATTCTCTCTATCCGATTGCGGTTTTTCCTGAACAGCACATAGCTGCTTGATGCCGGTGTAGTGAGGCTCTATCGAATGCCATCCTTTCTCGATAGCAATGTTTACCGCTCTGCGGTAGTCAGAGCATTGGCTTTTGCGTAGCGCCTCAAACGTCGTAACACAGTTCGCAAGCTTGGCATCGCTAATCGAACCCCGGTACGCCTTGTTCTCTAACCATGTTTGGAAAGCCTGTACATCTACACCGTTCGGGCATCTTGTGATCGCGTCAGCGATAAGGGTCGCGTTACTTTCTTTAGAATTAGTCTTTCTTTTCTTATTAGTCTTTCTTTGGGTGCGAAAATCCACTTCTGGTTTTTGCTTCTTCTGGTTTTCACCACTTCTGGTTTTTGCTGCATCTGGTGTGTCGGTCACCTCGAAGTCCCAACACTCAATCTGACCACTGTCTGATCTGAGAGTGGCGCGTCTCGCGTAACCCGCACCTTCTAGGTCGCGCATGATTCTTCTGGCGCGTTCTCGGGAGATGCCCCAGTGCCCAGCGATAGAATTAACAGTGACTTGAAATCGATCTGTGTGGGAAAGGAGATAGACCAAAACGCCGATGGCTTCTGGCTTGAGCCCGTCTTTACGAGCGTAGTCGCTTCGATCCCCGCCGCCCCGCAACAGTGCGTTGGGCAGTTTGGTGTAGTTTTCTTCGGGATCAGAACGATTAATAGCCATAAAACCTCCTTGCTTTGAGGCTTTGTAGCATCGGGCGTTTTCTGTGTAAAGATTGAAAAATAGGTCTATTGATAAGTAATGAGGTCTATTACTTATAAGTTGTTATTTTTATTAGGTTTTTCATTTTACAGGAGTTGTATCTTGGTTTTTGTCATGTATGTTGTGCTCAGATGGATTGATCATAGTAGCGACGATATTTTAACGAAACTGATAAAAGTTGTTGTCAGCCAGGTATATTCAGCGTATATACCCTGTCAGCGACGACTTAACTAAGGAGTACACAGTAGAAAGGCATAACGCATTTAGTTGTCCCTACGTCGCACCACAAAAACAAGGATTGTTTGGATGATCAAGTCAGAAAGAGCCGAGTGGCTTTCTAAGCACTTAGACCGTTGCGGTATACCCATGTACGGTAGAGCCAGCCGAATTTCAAAAGAGGTGGGTTGCGCTAACGCAGTAGCCACAGGATGGATCAGAGGTTCATTGCCTCGAGATTTGGTACTCGGCTTCAAATTTGCAGACCTTTATGGTTTTGATGTCAGGGAGTGGACGTTTGGTGTCCCATCAAAAGTAGTCAGCGAGGAATGGATGAATGCCATCACCATTGCCAAGGACTTTGAGGCAACACTGCCAGCCCCACTAGCCACCGATAAATTCATCGGTGTTGTTAAAATCGCACTCAAAACCGATACCCCCGGATATCTCCCCGGCGTTTTGAAAGAACTTGGCGAGGTATTTCGAGAATAAATTCAAGGAAAGCGTATCGCCCCCGTACAACTGCCTTGGGCAGACAAAGACTTTGAATGGATTGTGCAATTCTTGGCTTTCGCTGTGCAGAACAGTCTGCTCAATGACGAAGATTGTCGGTTTTTCCTGTGGGAATTAGCCTCGCAGGAGTACGAGTGGGTCAGAGATTTACTTAAAAACGCACTACCAGAGTTACCAAAGTCCTTGATAAAAGGGCTGCTCGAGTGCGAAATGCATCCCGATCTGCGTATTTTGCTAGAAAACGCATCTAAGCATTGAAAACATAACCTATTCCTGCATAATTCTTGGTAACCCAAGGATTGGATTATACGCATGGATAGCTACCCCTTCTCTCACGTCTGGAAAACCCTTTCCCAGATAGATTCAAAAGACTTCAAAAAAGTCACCTACAACGGCATCGATTACGTCCCGTGGATGAGATGCCACCAGCAAGTGGTTTTGCAATTTGGTCGTTACGATTGGGAATTCCTCAAGAACGAGGACGGGTTGGAGGTTTTTTACTACCCCGGCGGCACCTGCGAAGTACGCATCAGGATGTGCATTGCCGGGAACACCGCAACGATCAGCTTGCCGGTCAAGCAAAACAACAAAGCCATTGTTAACCCCGATACGTTTCAGATCAACACGGCGAAGCAACGCGCTCGAGCGAAATGTTTTGCAGAGTTTGGTTTGTTCGCTGATCTGTGGGGCGCGATTGACGAGGTGGAAGAACGAGAAGAAGTAGGCGGTACTGCGGAAACCGAAGCCACAGAGAAAAAAGCTTCGACTAGGAAAAAGACTGCGCCCAAAAAGGCAGCGCCAGAAAAAGAAAAGCCGACGATTGAGTCGATCTGGTTGTCTCGCAAAGACGCGATGTATGAGGCAGATAGTCGAGAGTCAGCTCAAAAATGTTTTGCAGATTTCGAGCAATCCCTCAGGAATGCACTCGGTAACATCGAGAAAGACGATTACCAACAGTACGCAGATGAGTACGGAGCGTTCTACAAAAATCTTCCCAAGTCTAAAAGTGAAGGTGCGAAATGAGCGCTCATGTACAAGGGGATGATATTTGGGGTGGCTTGAGAGCTGGGCAGATCAACGCATCAAACGATGCTGTTTGGGAGGACAGGCACCCCTTTCAGACTAAAGATCAAGCCGTTCGAGAGGCGGTCAGAGCGTTGCAGGACAAGGCGCAACCGGGATCAGCACCATCTGAATTCAAGATGAACCCTGCGGTACAGCACGGTCTTGATACGGAAGATGAGGCAATAGCTTTTTACGAGAAGTTATACGGCGTGAAAGTGACCCCGTCACAAAGCGTACCGCATCACGATTACATGTTTTTGCGAGCAAGTCCTGACGGGTTGATCCCGATCAACAACGGGCTCGAAATCAAATGCCCTTTCAACACCGACAAAACCTACAGCGTTTTTGATCCCGGCAAAGAGATGTATTTGTGGCAGTGCTACACGCAGATCGAAGTATGTGGTTTCGATTACGTCGATTTCCTGTGCTACATCAGCCCGGACAATTACCACATCGATAGGGTTCTGCCAAAAGAAAACTTTTTGTTGGAGAAGGTGTCTGCAATTCATCTTCCCCAACCAAGAGAGGGTGAGACCAGCCGAATCGATTTATGGCACTCGTGGTTCAACCACATCCAAAACGAATTCCAAGACCCCGTTCTTCGTAAGAAACACATAGATCCAATTAACCCCGATACAAAGCTGGTTACGGATGACGATGACATTAAGAGGCTAGACACACTTTCGCGCCGTCTATCACACCTGAAATCGAAGATTGAAACTGAAAGCGATTCCATTAAGACGGTTTCAAAAGAGATCGATGAACTTAAAAACATTGTTGCAGACCGATACCAAGGCTCTGTGACCAATAACTTCGTCACCATCAAGGTGACCAAGCGCAAGCCTGCTGTCGATTGGGAGTCTGCGTTCTACCAGCTTGGTGGTGCAGAAGCTTTGATCAAGCAGGGGAAAACCATTGAGGACTTTCGTAAGTCTTCTAACACCCGACAGATTTCTGTCACGCAAAACAAGGAGGAAAGCGCCGATGTCTAAATACATCTACGGCTATGTGTTTCCAAAGACCGACGAAGAAAAGAAAGCCCAGTTCAAAGACATGAAAGAAAAACATGAATGGTTTGCTCAGGAAACGCAAAACAACCAAAAGGGAGCGATGAAAGAATTCTCGGGCAGCATTGAGATTGATGGTGTGGCTTATTTCCTAGATGTGTCCCCTCTTTATGACTCCAAGACCGGCAAAGCTATGAGGAAGGTAACCCTTAACCCCAAGACTGTTCAAAGACCACAAGGCAGCGCCCCGGCACCGCAACAAGAGGCGTTGGACGATGACTTTGAGGATGACATCCCTTTCTAAAAGGAAGCTGTATGGGACTGAGAATTTCAAGAGCAGTAGACACGATCCTCTACGGGGGTTGTGAACTGGAAATGGACGATCTTGAAGGCACTTATGACCACCGAATTTGGTTCCGCAAATACGACGTGCGAGATGGTGGAGCAACTGCCTTCATCAACGTCAAATCGCAAGACCTAGTGAGGGACGCGGTGATGTCCACCAATGGAGATGACCAAGTACTTCAGATCGATGAGGACATTTTCCTCACCTTTCTCGGCATGAAAGAACGCAAGGTGGAGCGTTGGTTCACATGCCCAGACTGTGGGCATCAATGGACCGATATGAGATTCATTCCGACGGGGCGGTTTGGATTCCAAGCGCCTCGCGTTTACAAAATTTTACGCAACGACATTACAGGAAGGCTTTATGACTGATAAACAACCACTCGTTTTTGAAAACGCAGCGTATGACCAAGACGCGCTATCCAACGATGTGAAACGAAACCTAGCCGACATTCAAAACGCAAACAACGAGATCACCAGACTCAGTTCAGTGATCAGGACGTTACAAGCAGGTTCCGAAAGCATCTTGATGAACACCAGAAAACTACTGCCAGCACCCATGACCCCTCAAGAGGTAGATGCATGGAACGCATCTCAACAAGCTGCCGGGGACGCGGTCAATGCACCCTTGCAGCAACCAGAAGCGCCGAAGGAGATCGAGCAGGAGTTAGAGGATGCCACGGTCATAGATGAAACGATGACTCACTAGACCCTCCCTCGCCCGGACGTATCTCTCCTATCGTCCCTGCCTTACCAACAGCTTGGTCTGATCCACCAGGGGGCATAACGGATCACCAAGATTGTGCTAGACCGCCTGACTTGATAGTTTTGATGGGCGGTCTTGCTTGGGTTAGATAGAAGGAACATCTATGAAAGCAAGGAAAGTGTATTTCGAGGAAGTAGCCAGAAGGTATCTGGCTGAGGAAACTAAGAATGGCAACCCCAAGCCTTATGACGCGCATCGCCGCGTTGGTCAGATGATCGAGGTTTGGGGAGATAGGACCATTGATCGTATTGACGATAATGCAGTCGCTAAGTTTTTTGCTTGGGTCAGAAATTTGCATGTGTCGAACGATACGAAAAATACCTATGTCACTTACTATCGGGCGGTGATGAATTACGCCATGAACGATATGCGAGTGATCCAATACGTTCCTCAACAAAAGAGCTGGCGGGGTAAAGAGCATACGACGTTCTTAGAACCCAGACAGTTGGAGAACTTGTTCGCCTCACTCGATCCGTTGAGGGCTGACATCGCAAGATTGGCGGTCTACACCGGACTGAGAAAGACGAACGCATCGAGGATAAAGATCGATTGGGTGAGCGAGTGCGGGGACTTTATAACCCTGCCCTCGAGCGCGATGAAGAACGGCGTAGCGCATGAGGTTCCGCTGTTACCTGTACCAAAGGAGATTGTGCAAAGGCGCATGCAGATGGTCAGGGAACTCGAGGAGCTGCATGGGCGGTGGTTGCCTAAGATTGAATACTTGTTTGTGCAGGAGGGTCCAAGGCGGGACCACATTGGTAAACCTTTGACCCAAGTGACGAACAGAGCGTGGCGGAATGCAGTCGCTCGAGCAGGCTTGCCGAAGGGAACGAGATTTCACGATCTGCGTCACACCTTTGCAAGTTTGCATAAACGAGCTGGCAGTGACCCGTACATGATCCAGAGATTAGGGGGCTGGAAAAGCAACCGATCCATGGACCGTTACACGCACATCTTAGGACCGGACTTAAAAAGGGCAGCGCACAACCTTGACGGGATTTTGTAAGGGTGGTGTTCAATACACCTAAACAAGGTGGTGATCTGGTCTCGTAAGTCATTGAAATGGAGCGGGAAACGAGACTCGAACTCGCGACTTCCACCTTGGCAAGGTGGTGATCGTCCCGTAAAAAGTCGTTATAAATCAATAACTTTACCTAAGCAGACCGCGTTTTTTTAGGGTTTAAAACCTCATTTAATGATGCAAAGTATAGAATTCACCGATTTAGAGCTGGAAATTTTACAGACGCTGATGGGTCATACCAGGGATGATCCGCGTAAGCATGGGCTGATTGGAACCTGCTTTTGGCGAATGGATTTTACACCCGATGACCAACAAAAAATTCAAGAGACCTTCAGCTCGCTCGAGCAAAAGCTAAACCAAAACTAATCGTAAAAAGTTGTTGTGGGGGCGACTTTGACAGGGATGCAATACGCGCTGATGTTGTTCTGTGACTGATAAACACGCCGCTTATCAACTGGGCTGATCGCCCCGCTCTCGAGCAAAAATGCCATCTGGTTGCAGCGGTAGGCATTCCTGAAATGAAACTTGCCAGTGTTGAGCTGCGTCCCATCCACAACCATGATCAAAAGAAACGCCATGATCATGGAAGGTTCAGCCAGGAGTAGGAGCTAAAGAAAAAGACAGGTCCAGCAATCCCGGATATCAGTAAAGCCCAAAGCAGTTTCTCTAGCAAACTCACTAACCGAAGGCTTTAATGATTAACATGAACAATCCCACACATAGACCGCCCCCTATAAGCAGGGTAGCTAGTGCGACCGCGATTTGCTGTTGCAACCTTTCTCTTTCCCTCTTTTTTTTTGCCATATATCTCTTATGTTCTTCATACATTCGCCGATTGTCGGCGATAGCTTTGTCGTATTGCTCTAGAAGCGTGGTATCCATCGCGAGTAGCAATGTTCTGAGATCACTTTCGTACCTCTGCTGCGACCTGCGGATCATCGAGAGCTTTAAGATGTCCCCAGATGAAAGACGTTGGAAGCCAGTAGATCGTTCGCTTTGAAAGGTGTTTAGCGATTGCCCAAAATCTGCGAGGAGACCCATTGCGGACTCTATGCTGGCTCGACCTTCATTGACTGCACCGATAGTGTCCGATACCTGTTTCAGGATCATGCCAGCCATCGCGACTGATTCTATAATCATAATCGCGCCTAATAGAAACTGTTAGATAGTAATGCCATTCCTTGGATATTTAATTTCATCTTCTGCTCATCCAAGCAGAGACCCCCATATATGCGCCGACTATTCCAGCCATCGAAATATAAAAAAGTCCCATCAGGTCAGAGAGTGCAGCTACTCGGTTGACACTAACTACCGGGGACAAAATTAGCGCAGTCGATCCAATAATCGCCGCCATCGCTCCAAGAGCCATTCGACGCTGGGCTTCGCTTTTTTCTTCAGCCAGCTCCAAATCCAACATAGCGCGACCTTGATCAATCTCCTCTTGCGTTGTTTCACCATCGTCATCTAGATCGAAATCCCTTACCCGTTCTTTGAGGCGCTGTGGGCTCACTGAACTTCTTCCCTGTACCTCTTGTTGTACATGTCATAAAGAAATTCCTCTCGCTCTGCGATTTCTTGGATTCTCTCGAACCTTCTCAGGGGGTCCATCACCTCATCTCTTTCGAGCCTGTATTTACGGTCCCTTAAATTACGCAGCTCCTTTTCTATGCGCCCATCGAAACTTGCAAATCGACCAATGTCATAACCCCGGTCCTTGTTGAGCTGTATTTGTTCCTTTCGATCAAGAGAGTTGAACCGTTTTTCCGTTTGCCTGAAGGAGTCTCGGTTGTCGTAAAACTCAATACGATCAGAGAACTCACTGGGTAGCGGCAAGAATGTTCTTAGGATTGGCAGATCGTTGCTTTTCAAGTCAGGTTCTTCAGAGATCAGCTTGGCAACAGAATCTGAGCTGTCATCGAAAAATCTACCTACGCCGCCAAGCAGGAACTGCATGAAGTACTCAAGCTTTTCAGGGTTTGCGCTGATCGTTCCTGTTTCATCTTCGTTGCCTCCTTCAATACCAAGAAATGGTACGTCGAGAGCATTGAGCCACTGTGTCACCCCAGCGATGTATTCGTTCGTACCGCGCTTCGTTGGCTCTGAGGGCGGCTTTTCGACAAGGAAGCTGTTTTGAGGGATCGTGATATCTGATCCAAAGAAGTTAATGTTCCCGAGCTGTTCTGCGCCCTGCTCAAGAATATCCGGGAGGATTCCTATTCCCATTTGCAATGATGCGTCGATAAATCCTGCATCGTCTTTAGCCGCATGCAGCGATAAAGGATTGAAGTGATGATCTACAGACAACATTAGGTCTTTAGTTATCTCACCAGGGTCTTTGACACCAGCGACTAATTCCGCCCCGTACCTACCGATGTTATCGAATATGCCGTATCCGTAAGGCATTGGTATGGCGACAGCCTGACCGCTTCCGGTAAAGGGGTCCATAACGACCATCGAGGTCTTCAACACATATTCGTTGAAGTCAGCGTACTTAGGCTCGCCATCATCATCCTCGCCGCCGAAGTCAATGTTCATCAATGTTCTAGCAAACCCGAGAGATACCATAGATGCGGCAAGCAACCTTGCTCGAGTTACTCTGCTGCCATCAGCGGCGGGTCGTAGTATTGCTTTGGTTATATTGACGTTGCCCTGTACGGCAGCATTGAAGAACAAGTACATCGAATCAATCGCGCTCGAGTACTCACCCTTACGATTGAAGTTCACTGTAAGGTCTTTTGCGAGGGTAGCTGCGTCGGTTCGAGCTACACCTGCTTTCCTAGCCTCAACATAGGTTGATAACCTGACCGCGTTTTCCATCGTCTGGTTATAGTCTTCAACGTAGTCCCCAATAGCGCGTAGTTTCTTTTTGAAATCGCCCTGCTTTACGATTCTCTCGAAACGCCGTTGTTGCTCTGCAAGGCTTTTTGTCAGAGACAAACCAGTAGGTGCGCCATCCTCCACATACTCTTTGGTGAACTGATCGTACTCTCGATCAATATCGGTCTTTCCTTCTGTCCCCCTTCGATTGCGCCAAAATGATTTTAAGGCGGGAAAATACCCAGCCGATATTTTTCCTATTAGCTCTTTACCCTCGATCCTGCCGCCAGCGACATCCTGCTCACTGAGCGCAAAAGCCAAACCTGTTTGCACATCGCGGATCGGGTTGACCAGACCCCAGGACGGGTTGTAATTGATCAGCATGTTTCGGCGAAAATTCTGGAACTTAGTCAGCGTGTTGTAGACTTTATTCATGAAATCGACGCTCGCATTGAACATGCCAACACCAGAGCTTTGCAGTTGCCTGTTTAGCTCCCGGTCTTTGACTTCGATAAAGAAAGTCTGACCGCCACGCTTTACCTGAATGAAACGAAACAGACCATCGGTATTGCGCTCTCTCTTCATCCGCGCAATTGAAAGTTTTTGCGACGGATCATCAAGATCATCCGGTCTGTATCGGTTATTGAATACTTCCCACTGCGTTGATGGATTAGCTTGGAAGAGACTCAGAAGTCTTTGCGCTATGACGTTTCGCTCTCCCCGGATAATCTTGTCTTCGGCGTCTTTGAATGCTTCCAGCAAGGGGTTTACTGGCAATGTGACTCGACCCTTAGCCTTGAACGACTCAGAGCCCCGGATACTAAAGCCTGACGCTTTCACACCACTCCGCATTTCCTGCCCTTCTGGGTAGCTTGCGAAGCCTTTGAGAGGGACATAGAACTGATAGGTATCTTCCCAGTCTTCTCGGGTTTGTTCATCGAGCAGTCCCTTGTTGACCATGTCCTCACGCATGTCATCGAGCATCTTGTAAACCTGATCAGCGATACCCTCGAGCGCCGTAGACTTTCCATCAGCGTCTGCTTGATCAATAACCTGCTGCGCCTGCTGATCTGTAAGACCAGAGCCGGTTTCTTGAAACCTAAACGGAGCCTCGTTAAGAACGCTCAACCTTTGCTCTAGCGCGGCAGTTGATTCACCTTCTGCATCAGCAGCCTCGATCTGATCCTGGAGACGCTGTACCTGAGCAGCTCGCAGATCGCGCTCCTTCTGAGCTATCACTGCGTTTCGTTCTGGAGCATGTCGCGCTAACAAATACAAACCGACTTGATCGAGACTTAGATCAGCAGCTTTTACAGATTCTGCGATTGTTTCTACATACTGAGTCTCGAAGTCCTCGAGCAGCTTCTGTGCCTTCGAGTGCATGAGGTTTTCAGCGTCATAGGCGCTCATTTCAGAAGGCAATCTGGCAAGACCCAAACGCTGGGCTATCTGGTTCTCTGCATCTTTGAGGCGTTCTAGGCGGTCAGAGATGCTTTTTCTTGCTTTTTGCGGGAAAAGCTTACGCAGACGCCCATCCAGAGACACATCCGTAGATATGTCATCGAAGATTCGGATTGGTTCTATTTTTGTAGACGAATCAGGTCGCAGAAAATTAGGTAAAAAGCGCAGTTTATCGGGCTGCTTTGATCCAGTCGGTTCTTGATCTACGCTCCCTCGAACGGGGTCTTGAATATCTAGGACTGGGGAGGGCGATTGCGGCTCTTGAACCGCTGCGCTATCAGGTTGATTTGTGTCTTGGTCAGATTCGCCAGTTGTTCGTTGTAAGCCTCTTGCTCCTGGCTCGAGTGTAGATCGACCTGATCCAGGTACTCCCGGTCTACCTTCTTCACCTTCGATGATTTTTCTGAATTCAGTTTCATAGTCAGTGGGCTCCGATCTCTTGTTGCCTACACCATGTAGTTTATACAGTTGCTTTTCCGGATACCAAATTATTGCTTGCAGAGCGCCCATGTTTACTTCTGGGAACGAAACATTCACCTTATCCAGCGCCATCTGCATTACGCTGCGGATGTATTCTCTTTCCGATCCTCTTTGTGGAGCCTGTGTTTCACCTTGAGAATTCACAAAAGTGTTAGAGGCTAGATTAATTTCCGTTTTGTTTTTGAAGCCACCCTTCGCGTACTCTCTTTGCACCCTTTTTACATACGCTTCTGCGTATTCATCGTCATTCTTGAGCTGAACTCTTTTAATACCGTCGCGTCTTAGCTTGTTCCGGTACTCATCAGACAGCGCGATATCACGAAACTTTTTCAATTGAATTGGGTACTTACGATCCGCCTCTTTCATCAACGAACCAGTAAGCCTGCCGTATGTCCGCATAAACCAGCGGTCCATCGTAAGTGGATCGAAATTGCCGTTTAGATTCTGATAAAAACCACCGCCAATTTTTGGTCCAAGGATCGCTGAACCCTTCAAGACTGTGTCTTGCAGCTCACCGGAAACTTTTAGATCGAAATTATTTTCAAGGTCTCTAACAGTGATGTCTTCATCCATAAAACGAATCACACTGTCTATTCCGTCTACTTTTATGAGCGCATTCAGTAGCTCGAAAGACGCTTTCATGGCTGGACCTTCTTTGCCCACACCAAAAATACTGAACTCGCCATTCTGCCTGTACTCATCGTAAAGCTTGAATGTGTTCAAGGAATTTTCTGGCACAGACGCGCCATTGCTTGTGACCGCCATGATCGCTGTGAATGCAAACTTTGGAGCTGGGTCGTTGGCTGCGCTTGAAAGCTCCGGGTATCTTTGGGCAGCTAATTCCATGGCATTCGCTACTTTTTGCTGATACCACTCTCCAGCGTTGCCTTCCCTTTCGATTGCTTGGACAGCCTCATGCGCTATGAGGTCAGATACTAACTCCGCGTTTTCGTCGGTTTGCTCCGACAAATCTTGGTCTGGGTAAGCTTCTTTAGCTTTGTTATCGAACTCCCGCGCTACCTTTACAACAGTAGGATTCCCCTCAACAGGTCGAGGAGGTTGGTCGCCGTACAGTACCGGCGTAGCAGTGAGTCTTTGTGATTCGCTAGGTAAGTCCTCTAGCTTTATATCTAGGGCTGGAGAGGCTCGTAAAGCCCGTCTAGGTGCGTCCCCGTCTTGGTCCGCCGTCGCGTCTCCCACGGTCTGTGAGGCACCCCTGATTCCACCGCTGTCGTCGCTATCTGATCGACTTCGTCTTGAGATAGGAATTTGTACGCTTCGATTGCGGGCCCGTGACCGAAAGTCTCCCGATACCTGGTCACCGCCGGACTCTCGTTGCGCTTCAGTGGTACGTTGATTCTGATCATCTATTAGTTGTCCTGCGGTCTTCAGAGGCTCTGCTTGGATTCGCCGAAAGACATTGTATATCTCGGGTGCGGTACTTTTCAAAAGGTCTGGGTTGCCGATAAACACGGCACCCGCTTGCGCGAAGACTTCTTTTTCAAAAACGCGAATCGCATTTTCCATTGCGGAAGGTGAATCTGGAGATTCCGCAGCCACATCCGCTAATGAGTTGCCCATGTTTGCGAAAGGATAGTGAAACTCTTTGCCTAGCTCTGTGCCTCGAGCCCATTCATCGTAAAGCTGACCAACTGGCTCTGCAAAATCTAAAGCGAAAACAGCATCGGGATTGAGTATTGCGTCCGTTGTTACGCCCTGCATGATCCTGAACTCAGGCAATCCAGCAGAGTAATTGTTGATGGCATCTGCTAAGTGCCAATGCTCATGCGTAACGACATGCAAAAGCCTTGCTCTGTCGGCTGCGTCGGTTGCAGCAGCACTCAAAAGATCAGGGTCTACGCTGATAGCAAAAGAATCTGGGTAGAAAGAGCCTGATACATTCGCCCTGTACGGGTTTATGTAAATGCCATTTGTGTTGGTCACAAAATCTATCGGCATGCCCCGCTCGACCATATCGAGAAGTGAGTTAACGAATTGCGCTGCCTCGGGACTATCCTCTAATCGCCCATCAGCAATATCATCACGATACTCATCTAAGATCGTGTTCATGGTAACGAGCCGGTCACTATCGTCAGGCTGGACGAAAGGACTGCCTCTTGAACCCGGACCCTCAAGAGTTCTTATTAGAAGGGAAACACTGCCGAAACGTCCTTGGGTAAAGGTGTCGCCCGTATTGCCCATCTGTACTTGCGTATCCTGAGCAAGATTGATTTTGGTCACTCGACTCGAAATCGCCGATCCAGAATCACTCACAGTGCCAGGAGGTCTATTAGCTCCAATCGGTATTCCAGGGAACACTGCACCCTGAGTTACCTCTATCATTACATCATCGGTTGCAGATGGCTGAGACGTTGCGCGAGCTTGTCTTTCGACATCATTCAGCGCAGTTACAACGTCTTGGATGTCGTTTGAATCTACATCGATTGTATCGTCGGCTCTGCCGCCTCGAGGGAAAGCAAAATAGCCCCCGCCAGCGTCACGGGCATATTGATTAACCAGATATACATTGCCTGACTCGGGGTAGGTTATTTTTTTAACAGCGCCGAGTTCGTTTGTGTTTTCAACGAGTGGCTTTTCTATGACCCTGTTTTCGTCAGTGAGCGGAGCAACAGTCGGATCAACTCGATCAGTATCTATCGGAGCCAACTGTACCGACTCGCCCATGACAGGTTGGACGCGACCAGTTTGATCGTCATCCGCCATGGGACCGGGGGTTAGTATAGGCTCTTGTCTTTCGCCCTCTTGGCGTTCTTGTCCAGTATCCTCTTGAACTTGTGGCTCTGTGCGTGTGACTCGATATCTGCCAGCGTCAACAACCTCTACCCTTCCATCGGTTTCAAGCTGAGATAGCACTTGTTTAGCCTGCGGAAAACGCAGACCAGTGCCCTTCAAAACATCTCCGATAGAAAAGTCATCGAGCGTTTCTGCCAGCGCCATAACCTGATCAGAGACATCGACAGAACGATCTATAGGTGTAACGGGCTCAGGCTGAAGTGTGGGAGTCTCTGGTTGCGGGGTTATTTGTGTTTCTTCTGGCGATGAATAAGAGAGAGTGACTTTCGGAACTTGAACTAACCGTCCATCTTTAATTATTCCTACTTTTTGGACGCTCTTTACTGTTTCAATATCGCCTTCTTTCGGCGCATTTTCAAAAGTCACCTCTCTAGTGAGTCCGTCAAGATCCTCACTATAAGTTCTTGTATCTCCTTTTCTCGTTCCTTCTTGAATCGTAAATCCTTCGGCTTCGGCTGCGCGTAACGCCGCCTCGCCTTCAGCAATCAATTCGGGATTATTATCTGTTTGACCACGGGTTATCATGCTCACCGCAGCGTTTATACGGTCTATTGGTGTTTCTGCATCAGCCAGACGTTTACGAAACTTAGCTGCTCTACTTTGTTGTTTCTCTGTGAGGGCAGGCGCTGGTGCAGGCTCTTCTACCTGTACGGCAACAGGCTCTGGCTGGGGCTCTACCTCTGTTACAGTTTGAGTCTGAGCATCCGCCTCTGCGTCGAAATACAGAACATTCCCGTTTGATATCTCGGTCCTTATCCGACCCTGATCAACGAGAATATCTAGTATTTCCTGCTGCTCATCACCACTTAGGTTATTGTCTTTAGCCAGCTCATCCTTAGTGATACCCGCACTGATTTGAATCGATTCAAGTGTGTCTTGAGTCCTCAATGTGCCCGGATCAGCAGACTCGATTACATCTATTTCCTCAATAGTCCTTTCCGCGGCTCGCGATACCGCCTTCTTTGCTTGTACTTGGCTTTGCTGACGGTCTTCTTCGTTCTTAACGTCTAGCGTTTCACCATCTGGACCATCAACCTTCTTGAACGCTCCAACGGTTCCACCAAATGCCGTGCCTGCTATGGAGCCAGCAACAGCAGCATGCAGATAACTAGAAGTAGCCTCTTCATTAAATAGGTATCCTCGGAACAGCTCCTGCTCTTCTTCGCTCAAAAAATTGGATGAGAAGCTGACAGAGCTGCGTACCAAAAATTCCTGCAAAGCCTCAGTCACACCCTCCCGACCAGCAGCTTTAACGCCCTCAGAGAGCATGTGACCGAATCGCTTGCCGCCCTCGGTTGTCAAAACATCTTTGGCAATGTGGTCTTTGAGATTATCTATGATCTCTGGACGATCCGGGAAAGCAGCCTTGATTGCCCTAAACGGTGCGCCAAATGAATCAAGTGTTCCTGATACAAGACCTGTGACTAGCGCCGTTACTGGGCTCTCTAATCCGGTCTCTTCGTAGATGCTTGCAAAGCTTTCGCCGAAACCAAACGCTGTGCCTGTGGCTCCTGCGCCAACCGCAGCGGCTCTTTGTCCGTACTTGTTTGCTACTGCCTCAACATACTCATTAGCGACCCTGCGTTTTGCAGCATCATCTATAATCCCCTTCGCAACCTCATCGAATTGCGAATCGAATTCTGATTCAAAGCGCTTCTCGAGCGATTCTTTGGCAAACTTTTTAGTCCCCGCTTTCGCGGCGAAACCTGCAACACCACCACCCGCAACAGTAGTAGCAAGAGTGGGGATAGCATTGCCCAGCGTATAGAAAACAAAATTACCAACATCACTGAGGCTATCCCAATCATCATCCCATCCTGATGTGGGTGCGTATTTCTCTGCCTCAGCTAATCGTTCGCGGTAGTAGTCGAAGCCTGCTTGCTTCACCTCCTCATCGCCGATAGCCGAGCCAATACCGGCGCGAACAGCTCCCCCAAGCAACGCTTTTTCTTGCTCCAAGCCTGCTTTAAAACCTTTGCTTATCTCTTGAAAGGGCGAAAAAGAATCTTCTTCGGTAGGCTGAGAGTCCCTACGCCTTCTCCTTGAAAAAAGCGGATCGTCCTCTTCCTCAAACCGGAAAGAGTCTGGCTGGGGGAAGGAGGTTATAGGCATCAGAAAATAGCCCCGAAAGTGGTGACGCCGGGAAAATTCGGATCATTAGGTTGCGCCTTCAACCTCTTTTCAAACTCATCCTCGCTTATCTTGAGTCCGTTCTTGTCGTAAAGCAGAGAGAGATTGGTGATCAGTCGCGCTGTTTCTTCGTCAATCGGACCCTCGGTCAGCCTCGGGAACACGTCTCCGAGTGTTTGCGGCTTGGTGAGCCCTCTCCTTTGCCTTTGTGCCAGATTTGTTCCAGCAACGCGCCCTCCAGGCAAAGGCTCTCTCGCTAACTCTTTGCGTTCGTCTTCGTAGAACTTTCGCACTCGCTCATTGAAGTCAGGCGGATCAATGCCTCTCAAAAGACGATCTGTAACTCTCTGACGCAAGGTCTCTTGCTGGTTTAAGAGCAAATCTCTCAGATTTTCGTCATCCTCCGTATAACCCGTGATGATCTCTGATCGACCAGCCTGTACCGCTTCTTCAATACGCCTCATTTCGCGGTCTACTTCCTTATCAAAAGTTTCTCGCTTGCCATACTTGTTCTTTATCAACGCATCATCTGCTAACGCCCTGATTCTTGGGTTGCTCCGAATGAACTGTCTGGTGACTCTTGAACCAAACTCAGCATCGGTAAAATTTTGCAAAGAAACATTGATGGGATTTGTGTCTGTAGTGCTTCTAAACTCAGTAATCGGGGCAGGGTAAGGGATCAAGTCACCATCAGAGTTTTCGGCTAGTACAACCGCAAAACCATTGAATGCGGGATCACCCGCTGCGTCTTTTGTTAAGTTAACGCTAAAAAGACCTGTTTCTTTGATCCTGAAATTGCCACCACGCATTTCGGGCGGGGCATTCACGAACGTATCATCGATCATCATTCCCCTGTACGAGGGGTTGTTGATGCCAAGCGTGTTGCCCACAGCCTCGGTTTGCCGAGGAGTCATCTGGAATGACTGTCCGCTTTGCAGTTGGGCTATAACACGATCAATGTTTTTTTCATCATCTAAACTAGTTTGAGAAATGATCCTACCGATATTGAAAATACCGCGAGATTTAGAAAGCGTCTCAACGTCTGAATCAAACTCAGCTATTTGCGTTGCGCTTAAAGGAGCGTCTTGCTCAGTTAGCTCAACCATCCTTTGTAAAGTCAGTGCGTCTCTTGTTTGTTCCTGCTGAAAGGCAGTACCTTCATTCCTAAGCCGAATTTCCTCAGTTTGAGCCTCTGTTCTTTCTCTCTCTGCTCGCATCTTAGGCGTCAAGCCATCCGGTCCAGTTATCGCGTCTATACGGTCTTGCTGGCGCTCCTCTAGACCTAAGCCCCTCGAAGTATTTTCAGCAACGAGCTGCGCTGTTGTGGCTCTTTGACTGTCAGTCTCTGCGCGGCGCGCAGACGTTTTAGCTTGAGTTTTCTGTATTCCTCGCAACAAGCGGGTGTCTTCTTCTTGAGCTTCAAGCTGTTGTCTTCTGAAATCCTGCGTATCCGCTCGATCTTTCTTTCTATCATCTAACTGCTGCTGCTCAAGCTCACGGCGTCTTTGATTATCGTAAAATTTATTTACCGCACCAAAACCGGCTAATGCACCTTCGGCAAATCCACTAAGAGCCATACGTCACCTAATCGAAAAGTTCGTTGATTAAAAAAGCCACGCCTAAACCAATCGCTATTGGTGTTGCGAGTGCCGCTGCCCCTGCAAGCGCTCCACCAGCAGCAGCTCCACCAGCAGCGGCTCCACCAGCAGCAGCTCCACCAGCAGCGGCTCCACCAGCAGCAGCTCCAGCAGTGGTCGCGGCTCCAGCCTTCAATCCGTACATTGCGCCTATGCCAGCACCAGCACCCAACGTCTGCATTTTCTGGG
>OCZA010000211.1_pt1 | contig 21250 bp, 17 predicted proteins | sample 1539021 | NCBI WGS metagenome assembly OCZA01 (sample SAMEA2619376, study PRJEB22493) | marine metagenome | biome: marine biome (ENVO:00000447); feature: surface water layer (ENVO:00002042); material: "saline water (ENVO:00002010), including plankton (ENVO:xxxxxxxx)" | depth 5 m | reverse complement strand
TTCCATTTTTTTCTCCTATAAGTTGAGGACTAATGTTCCTCTGTTTCATGCGCCATTGCTAAATATGCAATTGTTAACGCCATAAAAATAAATGCTTGCAATGCCACAATTAATATGTGGAAGAGCGCCCAAACCAGGTGTAAACCAAAACCCATTATGCCAATTGGTATGCTACTAAAAAATAACATTAATGCAATTAAGATAAATATCATTTCACCAGCATAAAGATTACCAAAAAGTCTTAATCCAAGTGAAATGGGTTTAGCAATAAAATTAACCATTTCAAGAACAAAGTTTACTGGCATTAACCACTTCCCAAAGGGGTGAAGTGTGAGTTCGGCTATAAATGCCTTTAATCCTTTAACAGTAATGCTGTAATAAATCGTCAAGACAAATACAGCGAAAGCCATGCCCAGGGTTATGTTGGGGTCTGTTGTTGGAACAACTTTAAAATATAAAGACTCTGGTCCCTTTATCCATCCAACTCCACCCCCTGTAGCCTCATTGTATCCAAATAATGCATAAGCAATATGCCCTGCTAAAACTGGTAGAAAATCAACAGGCACTAAATCCATTAAATTCATTAATAGTATCCAAACAAAAACGGTTAGTGCCAATGGCGCTATAAGGGGGTTTTTGGCAGACCCAAACAGAGATTGAACATTATCTTCAACAAACTCAATGCACATTTCAACAAAATTTTGTGTTCCTTTTGGTGTTGCGCCTGGATCTAAGTTTTTTGGCATTGCCATTTTAAAAACAGCGATAAAAATTCCACCTAACAAAACTGACCAAATAAGAGAATCTACGTGAAAAGCCCAAAACCCCATTTGTTCAACTTTGTAAGGATCGCATGTCCAACCGCTTGGAGTTTTGCCACACGTAAGATTTGTAAGGTGGTGGCTTATGTATGATTCTGTTGTTAGTTCAGATGCCATTTTTAAGAGGTTTCCTGTTTAAGAATAAAAATGGCTGGATTTACAGAAACATTAAAAAATATAAACAAAGCCATGGCATGTAAAAATGTGTCTGGGGTGTTTATGCCAATTAAAATAAGAAAAATTATAAATAACGACCACTTTGAAAGCCATATATAGCCAACGTTAAGGGTTGCGTCGCTTATTTTTGATCCCATGTAGTAAACGGTTATTATTGAGGCTATGTAGCCTATCGCTATAGGCATAAATATAAGATTCGTTAGGGCTCCTAAAGCAAGAATTAATGCATTAATTGCTATTACAATTTTTAATTTTAGGCTGTCTGTTTTCAAGTTTTTTTGCGGGGCTAATTTATTGTTCTAATGGCGAGAATTATAGAAATATATCTAACTAGAAACAAGGTTTTATTATTTATTTTTCATTTTCGAGATTATATTGTCTAGCTCATCGAGTGTGTTGTAAGTTATAGAAACTTTCCCAGACTTTTTATTTTTTGTTTCTATCTCTATTTTGTGGCCAAAGCTTTCTGACATTTCTTTTTCTATGTTCAAAAGGTCGCTATCTTTCGACTTTGGTTTGCTTGCTTTGGTATTATTTTTATTTGAAATTTGAGAGCTTAGCTCTTTAATAGAAAGTCCGTTTTTTGTGATCTGCTTTGCAAGACTTTCTGCGTCACCAGGGCTCATGGTCGCCAATAGTTTTGCATGTCCTTTTTCAATGGACCCCTTGGATAACATATCTAAAACTAGGCTTGGGAGGGATAAGATCCTTAGTGAGTTTGCTATGGTGCTTCTAGCCTTCCCTGTTGAAGCAGCAACCTCATCTTGCGTTAGTCCAAATTCTCTTTTTAATCTATCTAGGCCCTTGGCTTCTTCTACAGGATTTAGATCTTCTCTTTGTAAGTTTTCAATCAGTGCTGAAATAAGTGCGTCTTGGTCTTGTTTTTGATCAACAAGACAGGGTATTGTTTCTAAGCCAGCCATTTTTGAGGCTCTCAACCTTCTTTCTCCAGCTATTACCTCATAATCATTTAGCCCTAGCTCCCTAACAAGAATAGGAGATAGAACTCCTTGAGTTTTTATTGAGTTTGTTAATTCCTCGAGCTTGTCTTTATTGAAATTAGCTCTTGGTTGAAATCTTCCAGCTTTAATTTTTTCAATGCTTATTTCTTTAACTGTTCTTTGGGCTTGGTTTGATTGTCCAAGTAAAGCATCAAGGCCCTTGTTTAGTGTTTTCTTATCGTCAGCCATTTTCAACCCTCCTTATAAGCTCGCCCGCTAAGGCCAAATATGCTTTGGCGCCATAAGAGTTTGGCATATATTTTATACCAGAAACGCCGTGGCTAGGGGCCTCCGCCAATTTAACATTTCTAGGTATAAGTGTATTAAAAACCAAGCTTGGGAAATGATTTTCAAGCTCGCTAGACACCTCTTTTGCTAAATTGTTTCTCATATCTACCATTGTTCTAATTATTCCTAGCACTCTATTTGATGCAAGATTTTTTTCTGAAAGAGTTTTAATGGTATCCATTAAGCCCGTTACTCCCTCAAGAGAATAATATTCGCATTGAAGAGGTATCAATGTTCCAGAAGCACAAATAAGCCCCTCTATTGTTAACTGGTTAAGTGTTGGTGGTGTATCTATTAGGGTGTAGTCATAATCATTGGCTACAGCCTGGAGGCTTTTCTGAAGAAAGCCTTGTTTGTTGTCATTTCTTATTGCCACCTCAAGAGCAATTAGCTCTTGGCCTCCTGGTATAACGTTGTATGAGTCGCTATTCTTATAAATGCACTCTTTTATGTCATTATTATCAAAGTAGTGGTTATAGAGGGTTAAGGGGTCTTTGTTGGGTATTCCTGCTGCTGTTGATGCGTTTCCTTGTGGATCTAAGTCAATCAAAAGAACCTTTCTTTTTGTTGCGGCCAGGCTTGCTGCAAGGTTGACTGCTGTGGTTGTTTTACCTACTCCGCCTTTTTGGTTTGCAACTGTAATGATTTTATTCATTTTGTTTTATTACAACAAGGCTCCTGTCAAAGTTTTTATTGTTTAGATTGATTATTTCACATTTATGTTTTTTTTGGTTTATTACTTTTAGTTCTTCTTTTGTTTTTTTATCTTTGCCTTTTAATAAATAATATATTGTTTGTCTGTGTGTGTTGTTTTTTGTGAGATTAATTATTTTTTCAATTGGGGCGAAAGCCCTGGCTGTAATTATGTCAAACACACCGATATCATTTTTTTCAGTTAATGTTCTGTTTATAACCTCTGTATTCTTTAACTTTAATGTGTGTATTACTGACTTTAAAAAATAGCATTTTTTTTGGCTGCTCTCTATGAGGGTAATTTTGCTTTCTGGGTTTGTTATTGACAGAAGCAAGCCTGGAAAACCACCCCCGGACCCTAGATCTGCAATGCTTTTGTTTGGTTCTATGAGTTTTACAAGCGGTGAGCAGTCAACAATGTCTTTGTCTAAGATTTCTTGCCTGTTTTTCCTAACAAAAATATTGTGAGTTTTGTTAAATTCTATTGCTAGTTCTATATATTTTTCTATTTTTTCTTGTTGGGGTTTTTTGAAGGTGGTTTGGTAGGCCGCATCATGCATTTTGTTTTGTGTTTTCTCTTTTTTTTATTTGTATTAGTATTAGGTTAATTGCAGCTGGTGTAACTCCCTCCATTCTGGATGCAGACCCTATTGTGGTAGGCTGTGTTTTTTCAAGCCTCTCTTTTACCTCGTTTGATAGTCCTGCAATACATCTATAGTCAATGTTTTTTGGTATTTTCTTGTTTTCTTGCTTTGCTGTTTTGCTTATTTCTCTTAGTTGTTTTTTTATATAGCCCTGATATTTGTGCTCTGTTATGGCTCTTTGATAAAGGCCTTGATTGGATTTATTGGTTTTAAAAATTTTATCTTTATTTACGTCGGTTCTGCTCAACAGGCTTAAAACGCTCTTTTGTTCATCTAGTTTTATTTTGTTATTTAGTTTATTCGTAAAACTTTTTATCTTTTTTTTACTCAGGGTCGCGTTAAGAAAATTTTGATATCTTTGTTCGCCTTCAATGAATTTGTTGAATCTTTCTTCTGTTACCAGCCCTCTTTTAAATGCTTTTTCTAAAAGTCTTTGTTCGGCGTTGTTTTGGGATAACATCAGCCTGTGTTCTGCTCTGCTAGTAAACATTCTATATGGCTCTGTAATTCCGTGTGTTGTGAGGTCGTCTACCAAAACACCTATATAAGCCTCGCTTCTTTTTAAAACAAATTCCCTGTGGTTTAGTATTGATGCAACAGCATTAATGCCAGCCACCAAACCTTGTGCGGCTGCTTCCTCATATCCTGTGGTTCCGTTAATTTGACCGGCTAGGTAAAAGTTTTTTAATTTCTTGTTCTCAAGCGTTGGTTTTAGGCTTCTGGGATCAATAAAATCATACTCTACTGCGTATCCATACTCTTCTATTACTGAGTTTTGTAAACCTTCTATTGAATATATGAAATCCTCTTGTGCTTTTTTTGGTAAACTTGTTGAGATGCCGTTGGGGTAAACAAGATCCTTTTTTATTCCCTCTGGTTCAATGAATATTTGGTGGCTTTCTTTGTCTTTAAATCTACTTATTTTGTCCTCGATTGATGGGCAATATCTTGGCCCTATTCCGGTTATATTTCCTGAGAACATGGCGGACAGATGAATGTTTTTTTCTATAATTTTGTGTGTTTTTTTATTTGTTCTGGTTATATAGCACGCTATTTGTTTTTGGTGTTTTTTTGGTCTGTTGTATAGAGACATCCATGGGGTGGGTTTTTCTCCTGGTTGTGTTTCCATCTTTGAGACATCAATGCTAGATAGTTTGATTCTTGCTGGTGTGCCTGTTTTAAGTCTGCCCATTGGAAGGTTAAGGGCATAAAGTCTTTTTGATAGGGGTATTGCTGAGGTATCTCCTAGCCTGCCGCCTGTTTTAATTTCTTCACCGGTATACATCTTTCCATTAAGAAATGTTCCTGTTGTAAGAATGGTTTTTTTTGCTGTAAGTATTTGTTTATTTGTTACCACTCCACATACCTGTTTATTTTTAACCTCTAGGTCTACAACCTCTTCATCAAAAATTCTTATATTGGTTTCTTTAATAATGTTTTGGATTGCTTTTTTGTAAAGGTCTCTATCACACTGAACCCTTAACGCTTGAACCGCGTCACCTTTTCTTGTGTTAAGTGTTCTATATTGAATTCCAGACCTGTCTGTGGCTATAGGCATTATTCCGCCCATAGCACCAATCTCCCTGACTATATGTGATTTTCCCAACCCACCTATTGCTGGATTGCACGACATTTGTCCGATGCTTTTTTTATTAAGTGTTACTAGAGCGCAACTAAGGCCGGATCTGTAAACAGCATGAGCTGCCTCAACACCAGCATGACCTCCACCAACAACAATGACGTCAAATTTATACATAATTAATTAAACAATAATATCTATATTATATACTTTTTGTTATTACTATTAGACTAAAGGTTTTTTGTTAACAAAGTCACAAAAGCCGGTTAAAGTAACAAAAAACACCTTTAATAACCAACCCTCAAGTTTGTTCAACAACAGGGGAAATAACATCTAAAAACCTGTTTATAAAATTTAAGCCCTAAATCAGAACACAACTTAATAACAGCTTATTTACTTCCCAATACAGAAGGAGCTAAAGATATCCCCAAGCAGAGAATCAGAAAACTTCTTTCCAACCACTTCATCCAAACAAGATCTAGCGTTCTTAAGATCTTCTGCAACAAGCTCTAAATTATTGTGCTCTGAAAGATTAGCCTTAGCCTTTTTCAAGTCATCTAAAACCAAGTCAAAAAGCTTTCCATGCCTTTCTTTAATCAAAAAATCATACTCATTATTTTTAATATCAGATTTAAAACTTTTTTCAATTAACGACTTTAATTCAGCAAATCCCTCACCGGTTTTTGCAGATACCGAACAATCAAAATCTACATCTTTTTTATTCAGGTCTGATTTATTTTGAATGCAAATAAAATTTTTATCACCACACATCTTTTTAAAATAATCTATTTCATCCGGATTGTTATTTTCAAAAATGCCTAAAACCAAGTCAGCATTTTTAATTTCAGAAATTGAAATATCAATACCCCTTTTTTCAATAACATCAGACGTTTTCCGAATACCAGCTGTATCATAAATTGAAAAAGAATTTGATTTATAAAAAAGCTCAGACCCAATCATATCCCTAGTTGTTCCAGGCTTGTTTGAAACGATAGCCCTTTCAAAACCAAGCAGTCTATTAAAAACAGAAGACTTACCAGAGTTAACAGGGCCTGCCAAAACAACATTATTTTTTTCATCACCAATTTTTTTACTAACACAGGCCCCAATAAACAAACCAAACCGCTCTATCAAAGAGTCTAGAGTCGTGATCAGAGATGAGTCAAAATAATCATTATCCTCATCAGAAAAGTCGATTTCTCCTTCGACCCTAACCCTAACAGCATCAATCTCTTCACCAAACAGAACAACCTTAGAAGAAAGCTCACCAAACAGGGTTTTGTTTGACAAAACAACACCACGACTATCAGTGCTATCAATCAAGTCAGAAACAGCTTCAGCCTCAACAAGCGTAATTTTGTTATTCAGAAAAGCTCTTTTAGTAAACTCACCACCTGGAGCTTCTTCGAAGCCAAGACCTTTAAAAACATCGACAATGTTGGACATAATAGCCAAGCTTCCATGTGCATATAACTCAAAAGAGTCTTCACCTGTGTAGCTTTTTGGACCATTAAAAACAACAAGACCAACCCTATCAATAACCTTGCCACCATAACTCATAGTTGCAACAGAAAACTTGTTAGGACAAAAAACATCACGAGAAAAGATTTGACCCAAGACCGAATGACAGCCAGCTCCCGAAACCCTAAAAACACATATGGCAGACTTAGCAGGGGGTGTTGCTAAAGCAAAAACGACAGACATTTTTAACTAGAGCCCAAAGCCCCCTGCTGTTTATATAAATAACTTTGTTGCGCTAGTTGCACCCCTGTATTCACAACAGTATAAAGGCATAAAGCCGCCGGGAAGAAAACAAACATAACAGAAAACATCAAAGGCATATACTTCATCACCTGTGCCTGTGTTGGGTCCATGCCAGCAGGCTGAGGATTTAAGCGTTGTGTCAAAAACATTAACAGCGCAAAAAGAGCGGGCATTATAAAATAAGGGTCAGGTGACGAAAGATCTGACCATAAAGCCAGCTCACTATGTCGAAGCTCCACCATTTCCCTTAATGCAAAAAAGAAACCTATAAAAAAAGGCATTTGTATTAGTAATGGCAGACAACCGCCAAGAGGGTTGGCCCCATTTTTTTTCATAAGCTTCATGGTTTCGGTGCCCTGCCTTTGTCTGTCATCTTTATATCTTTCTTTTATTTCATTTAACTCAGGAGTAATTTTTCTTAAATTAGCCATAGACCTAAAACTTTTTGCAGTAACAGGCCAGAAAAGCAGCTTTATTAAAATAGTGAACACAATAATAGTTATGCCCCAATTATTTATATAGCCGTTTAAGACATCCATAAACCAAACCATTGGTTGCGATAAAAACCAAAACCACCCCATATCAATTGATAACTCCAAGTTGTCTGCTCGCCCCATAAGGTCCTTTCTTATTTTTGGCCCAACAAAAAGCCTGTGCTCATGATCATATGTAAAATTGCTTCCGGACGAACCCTCAACCGTATAACCCATTCTAAAAAGACCCGACTCTTTGGGTAAAACATAATAATTATAAATATATTCATCAGACCCCAATATGGCTGCAAAAAAATATTTTTGTATAAAAGCAACCCAGCCAGACCTGGAAAGCACCTCTATAGGCTCTTCAACCCCTCTTAAACGAGAGGTAGAGTAGGGATCTCCATCAGAACTAATAGCAACACCCTCATATGAACTATTGTTCATCATTCCACCGCTTAACGCATCTCGCTTTAAATCAAGAGCACGGCCTGAAGTTCTATAAAGACCTGCAAAAGACTTGCCCTCCTCTCCTTCCAAAGAAGAATCATAAACAGAGATTTCATATTCAGCATCTTTGAATGACACCCTCTTAGAAACCCCAATCAATGGATCCACAAGCTCTACATAGTCAGACTCAAGCTCTGAAATTTGATAGCTTGGACTTACTCCAGTAAAACCACTCTTAAAGTAATAACTAAATGCAGACTCTTTTGATTCCCCAAAAACCCTAAAACCCAATGAGCCAGCCACATTCTCAACCTTGTACTCTTTTAGCCTTGTTTCCACAATAGCGCCAGTCTTAACAGCTATGACAACATACAGCTGTTGATTTTCTATTGCGACATAATCCTCTCCAATCTCAAAACTTGGAAAGGAAGCATCTAGCAGGTGATCTTCAACAGATTGGCTTCTTTGTTCTGAAGACCATTCATATAAAAGCCCCAGCGAAAGAGCAACAATTAGAGCAAAATAGATATTCCTAATGTTCATTTTAAAAGCTTTTTATTGTTCATATATAAACCAACAACCCCTTCAATTTTAACCAAAGCGTCTGAGTATGATAACTCCTCAAATGGTCTAAATACAGAAAAAACAATAACACCACCAACCGAATCCAACAATGACTTTTCTCTAAAAATTTCTTTAATCCTTCTTTTAATTTTATTTCTATCTACCGCGTACTTAAAATTTTTTTTAGATATAGAAATTTCCAGACCGGTCTTTTTAGATTCTTTAAAAAACAACCTAAAATATTTACACGTATGTATAAGGTCTAGTGAGTTGTATTGTTGTCTGGAGTGAGACAAATTATGCGCTAAGAACCTTTCTTCCTTTTTTTCTTCTATTAGCTAACACTGCTCTTCCTGCTTTGGTTGACATTCTTGCACGAAAACCATGTGTTCTCTTGCGCTTTAGATTGCTGGGTTGAAATGTTCTTTTCATAATAAGTATAGTAAAAAAGTGTGAGAATTATAGCTCAATATCTTTTTAATACCAGAAAAAAGATAACAAATCACACTATTTTTTTATATACAGTTTATCCACAGCAAATTCTTATCTTTATTCTGTAGATATCTTGTGGATTTTTTAATAGACTAACAAAACTAATAGGAGGAACTAATTGGATCTTTGGAACAAATGCTCAGAAAAGCTTGAAAATAAAATGTCTCAAGAGGACTACAATACCTGGATTAGGCCCTTAAAAGCAAAAATTGATAAAGATATTTTGGAGTTGGTAGCTCCCAATGATTTTATTTTAAATTACATAGAAAAGAATTTTGCACAGGAAATCACAAACCTAGTTCAAGCACAAAGTAAAAACAACATTGATTTGGTATTTAAGACGCATACAAAAGAAACATTTGTTGATAAATATCAAAAATCTCAATCCTCCAGCGCAAAACTGGTTGAAAACTACACTTTTGATAGTTTTGTAGAAGGCAAGTCCAACCATTTAGCCTTAGCAGCGGCCAAACAGGTTGCGGCGAATCCAAAGGGTGATTACAACCCTCTTTTTATATATGGCGGAGTGGGTTTGGGAAAAACCCACCTTATGCATGCTGTCGGGAATGAAATTTTAAAAAATGAACCCAATAAAAGAATAGTTTATGTTCACTCTGAGAAGTTTGTTTCAGATATGGTGAAAGCCCTTCAATTAGGAGCAATGAATGAATTTAAATCATTTTATAGGAATGCTGATGCTTTATTAATTGATGACATTCAGTTTTTTGCTGGAAAAGAGCAATCCCAAGAAGAATTTTTTCATACCTTTAATGCTTTATTAGATAGAAATAATCAAATGATCTTAACGTGTGACAAATACCCTAAAGAAATTGATGGTTTAGAGGAAAGGCTTAAATCCAGACTTGGCTGGGGGCTTCCTGTTGTAATAGACCCTCCAGAGCTAGAAACTAGAGCAGCTGTTCTTTTAAACAAAGCATCTTCGATGGGTATCAGCATGCCGAATGATTGTGCAATTTATATAGCGCAAAGAATTAGATCAAATATAAGAGAGTTGGAGGGGGCCCTAAAAAGGGTGGTTGCGAATGCAAGATTCACAAACCAAGAGATAGACCTTGCTTTAGTAAAAGACGCTCTTAAGGATTTATTTGTCATTTCAGCAAAAATGGTGAGTATAGAAAATATACAAAAAACAACCGCTGAATACTATAATATCAAGCTTTCCGACCTTCTTTCCAAAAGAAGAAGCAGATCAATTACAAGGCCAAGACAAATGGCAATGGCGCTTACAAAAGAGCTAACCAACCACAGCCTCCCAGAAATTGGAGAAGCTTTTAATGGAAGAGATCACACCACCGTTCTTCACGCATGCAAAAAAATACTTGAGCTTAGAAAGGAAAGCCCTTCACACGAAGAGGATTATAGAAACCTTAACAGGGCTTTAACAAATTAATGGACTTTTACATAACAAAAGAAGAGGTTGTTAAGTCTTTAAACTATACCCTTGGGGTGGTTGAAAAAAGACAGACCCTTCCAATTCTTTCAAATGTTTTGCTTGAGGTCGATGAGTCTTCTCTAAAACTGACAGCAACAGACCTGGAAAGTGAAATTTCAACAACATCTACAATATCAAATTTTAAAAGCGGTGGAAAAACAACAGCACCAGCAAGAAAACTTAGTGATTTGTGTAGGCTGCTTCCAGACTTATCTGAAATTCACTTATTTCTTGATGGCGATAACTTAAAAATAGAGTCTGGATCAGGAAAATACAGCATTTCAACGCTTTCTAGTGATGATTTCCCGGTATTTGAACAAGAGGAGGCCCAGTCACAAATCAATATTTCGTCTCAAAACCTAAAAACCTTGATCTCGAAGACATCATTCGCTATGGGCAATCAAGATTGGAGGCATTATTTAAATGGGCTCTTTTTACTAATTGACGACAAGTCTATAACAAGTGTTGCAACAGACGCACACAGACTCGCATTAGCTACCTCATCATTAAATGAAGCAACACAAGAAGGTATGAATGGAATTGTTCCTAGAAAATCAATAAACGAAATAGGCAAACTGGTTGGGGAAGAATCTGAAAATGTAATAATAGAATTAGGCCAAACATCCATAGCTGTAAAAATCTCAGGAACAACTTTTATTAGCAAACTTATTGAAGGCAAATTTCCAGATTACGAACAAGTAATTCCTTCAGGAGATAGCTCTCAACTAGTCATTAATAGAAAAACTTTTTCAGAATGTTTGAGTAGGGTGAGCGTTCTATCAAGTGAAAAATACAAAGGCGTAAGAATTTTAACCAGTGAAAACTCAATGAATGTTTCTGCAAATAATCCGGAAAAAGAACAGGGCGAAGAAAATATTTCATGTGATTATAAGGGCGAACAAATTGATATAGCTTTTAACGTAAACTACCTTCAAGAAATTTTATCTACATTAGATTCAGAAAATATCGAAATCAATTTTTTTGGTTCAGACAAGAGCTGTTTAATAACTGACCCAAATTCTGCTGATCTTAAATATGTGGTCATGCCCCTTCTAATTTAAAGTGCCTTTAACAAATATTTCCATCAAGCATTTAAGATGCTTTGATAATATTAATATTTCTCTATCGCCTGGTATAAATTTCTTTTATGGTGCAAACGGATCTGGCAAAACCAGCATGCTTGAAGCAGTATTTATTTTTTCAAGCGGCAAGTCATTTAAAAGCTCCAATCTACAGTCACTGATCAAATATGAAAAAGAAAATTTTTATTTAAAAGGTTTTGATAATAAAAAAGGCTATATAGTCGAAGTAGAGAAACATAAAAATAAACCAATATCAATTACGCTTAATAATAAGAAGACTGTTACCAGCAAACTTATAAAACAATTCCCCTGCACCCCAATTCATAATAATACTTTTTCATTTGCAAGCGCTCCTCCTGACTTTAGAAGGAAGCTACTTGACCGATCGATTTTTATTGCAGAAGAAGAATTTTCTTCAACCTGGTTCTCATATCATAGGACGCTTAAACAAAGAAATGCACAGCTTAAAAATAACCGCATATCAGATATTTACGCATGGAATAAGAAACTAGCTGATGATGGAATTATACTAAATGATTTTAGAAAACAATTCTTTGATAAAACTAAGACAGAATTTACAGGGTTGTTAAGACTTCTAGAACCAACTACTGTTTTTGATTTCTTTAACTTAATCTCAATTAAATTTTTTCAAGGCTGGTCTTCAAATGATTCTTTTCTTGAGACACTAGAAGTTAACAAGGAAAAAGATTTAAAAAGAAAAACAACCACAGAAGGCCCACATAAATCTGACATAAATTTTCTTATCAACGATCTTGATGCTAGACAAGTACTTTCAAGAGGCGAGCAAAAATTTTTTTCAATTCTTTGGTCTTGCGCTCAGCACGAAGTGCTAAAAAAGCATTATCAAATAGAAGCAACTTTAATAATAGATGATATTAAATCAGAACTCGATGAGAGGGTATTTCAATTATTTATAGAGCTTTTGAAACACAACAAAAATCAAGTTATCTTTTCCTGTATAGAAGATTGTTTTAGTAGTAAAATATCTAATGAATTTAATCAGTTTAAAAAGTTCCACGTGGAACAATTAGGATAACAAATGGCAAAAAAATCTAAAGAAGCCAAATACGATTCGTCCAACATACAAGTCTTAAAAGGTTTAGAAGCTGTCAAGAAAAGACCAGGTATGTATATTGGTGACACCGATGATGGGTCAGGATTACATCATATGGTTTTTGAGGTTTTGGATAATTGCATTGACGAGGCAATGGCAGGACATTGTTCTGATATACAAGTCATAATTAATAAAGATGGGTCTGTAACAGTTCAAGATAATGGACGAGGCATACCAGTTGATGTTCATAAAAAAGAAGGAGTGTCTGCCGCAGAGTTAATTTTAACAACCCTTCACTCAGGTGGTAAATTTGATGATAACAGTTACAAAGTTTCGGGTGGCCTTCATGGAGTTGGAGTATCTGTTGTAAATGCTCTATCAAAGAAATTATTACTAGAAGTCCACAGGGACGGAGGAGAATATTTTCAAGAGTATGTTGAGGGAAAGCCTAAAGCCAAACTTAAGAAGATAAAAAAATCAGACAAGACTGGAACTAAAATTACATTTTATCCCTCAGGTCAAATTTTCACATCTGTTGATTTTGAAACAGATAGAATTTATAAAAGAATTCAAGAGCTTTCTTTTCTTAATGCTGGAGTTTCAATAAATGTTGAAGACAAAAGAACAGGCAAATCTAGGAAGTTTAAGAACAATGGCGGACTTTCAAGCTATGTAACTCATTTAAAGGCGAGAAAACAAGCTGTTTCAGAAATATTTGAATGTTCTGCGATTGAAAACGATGTTGGTGTTGAAATTGCAATGCAGTGGACGGACTCTTATTCAGAAAACGTACTATGTTATACCAATAATATACCTCAAAAAGATGGAGGAACCCATTTAGCAGGCTTTAGAGGAAGTTTAACCAGAGTTTTAAAGTCTTTTATTAAGAAAGAGAATGCTAAAAAAACCCCTACTGACCTTCTTGGCGAGGATGTAAGAGAGGGACTTATAGCAATTATCTCAGTAAAAGTGCCAGATCCTAAATTTTCCTCTCAAACAAAAGAAAAATTGGTTTCTTCTGAGGTAGAAGGCGTGGTAAGCACTGTATTTAACAAGTATTTCAACGAATTTCTTCTAGAAAATCCAAAAGATTCTATGAGTATAGTAGCAAAGGTATCTGAAGCCGCCCTTGCAAGAGAAGCAGCAAGAAAAGCAAGAGAAATGACCAGAAGAAAAGGGGTTCTTGAAATTGCAGGATTGCCTGGAAAACTTGCAGATTGTCAGGAAAAAGACCCAACCCTGTCTGAAATTTATATTGTAGAGGGAGATTCTGCTGGTGGTTCGGCGAAACAAGGTAGAAATAGAAAAAACCAAGCAATACTTCCTTTAAAAGGAAAGATCATCAATGTTGAAAAAGCAAGAATAGATAAAGTATTGGGTTCTGCAGAGGTTGGCACTCTAATCAAAGCGCTTGGTTGTGGTATTGGCGAAGAAGATTTTGATATTAACAATCTTCGATATCACAGAATCATTATAATGACAGATGCAGATGTTGATGGGTCACACATAAGAACTTTATTATTGACGTTTTTCTACAGGCAGATGTATGAAATAGTTGATAAAGGCCATATTTATATAGCTTTGCCACCTTTATACAAAATTACTAAAGGTAAAGAGTTTGTATACGCTTCTGATGAAAATGAAAAGGATAATGCAATAAAAACACTATCCAAAAATGGAACAAGAGGATTAGAAGTTCAAAGATATAAAGGCTTGGGGGAAATGAACCCGGAACAGCTGTGGACAACTACAATGGATCCAATGAATAGAAGAATGATGAGGGTCGATATTGCAGATGTTCAGGATGCAAATGAATCCTTTGAAGTTTTAATGGGTGACGACGTAGAGCCAAGAAGAGAATTTATAGACGATAATGCACTTTCGGTTAAAGAGCTAGATATTTAGTTAATCTCTACGAAATTTAGTTCAATCCAATTGTAAACTTCATTTGTTAGATCTTTAGCGTTATTTCCATATAAAGGCGCACCAATCCTTACCTGAACTTCACCACTTTGTTTATTGAATCGTCTATTTTTCCAAAATAATCCGGAGTTATGGCATATAGGTACTATAGGCACACTATTCTTTACTGAAAGAAGCCCACAGCTATTGGAGAACTTTTTTAAGCCTTTATGCGGCCTAGCACGCGTACCTTCTGGAAATATTATTAAAGAAATGCCATTTTTAAGCTTATCTGTACCGTCTTTAATTAGTTTTTTCAAACTTACTATTTTTTTAGATCTTGTTAGATGAATAGGCTTAAGACATGCCAAAGCCCAACCAAAGAATGGAATAAATAGTAATTCTTTTTTAACAATACTCGATGAAGGAAAATATAGTGTTTGAATGAAGAATGATTCCCAAGCTCCCTGGTGGTTTGAGACCAAGATACAAGGCTTATCAGGTATGTTTTCTAAGCCTTTGATAGACCAAGTAACTCCACAGATTTTTTTTAGAGATAAGAGTATAAAACTTACCCATTTTGAAGCAATTTTTTGCAAAGATACCGTTTTTAAAAAAGGGAAAAGAATAATTATTAATGTTGAAACCGGAACTAGCGTCGAATACAAAATAACATTAAAAATAAAGCTTCTTAGTGTTTGCAATTTTAAGATTTCAATTTTTTTATTACAAACGAAGAAATTTCTTGAATACTCATCCTTGACTGCTCCATAGAGTCCCTATCCCTAATAGTTACTGATTTATCTTCTAAACTTTCAAAATCTATTGTTATGCATATTGGTGTGCCAATTTCGTCATGCTTTCTGTAGCTTTTTCCTATATTGCCTGTATTTTCAAAAATAATTCTACCCAAGCCAAGCTTTTGAAGATCATTTTTTACATCCTCAGCGAGTTGAACAATTTCTTTATTATTTTTCTTTAAAGGAATAATAGCTACTTTAACAGGGGAAAGATGAGGAGCTAACTTTAAAACAACTCTAGTCTTATCATCTTCTAACTGCTCAACATGGTAGGCTTCGTTAAGTATTGCCAAAAAACCCCTTTCAACTCCAGCTGAAGGTTCAATAACAAAAGGAACAACCCAATCACCATTATCATCTTGAATGGCAAGCTTGCTATTAGAATTTTTATTTTCTAAAACATCAGCTTTAATGTTGAGATCTTTTTGTTTTTTTGAATGAGACCCTAGGTCAAAATCTGTTCTGTTGGCTATTCCTTCAAGCTCTTCAACACCATGAGGAAACTTATACATAATATCAACTGTTTTCTTAGAATAATGTGCTAATTCTTCTTTGGGGACATCATAGAGCTCTATGCTATCCATGGGTACACCTTGTTGCTCCCACCAATTTAATCTTTTTTGTACCCATGCATCATGAATCAAATCGTCATCTCCGGGCTTTACAAAATATTCTAATTCCATTTGCTCAAATTCTCGAACTCTAAAGATAAAGTTTCTTGGTGTTATTTCATTTCTGAACGCTTTTCCTATTTGAGCTATTCCAAAAGGCAAGGCTCTAGATGTAGAGTCAACAACGTTCTTAAAATTAGTAAAGATTTGTTGCGCTGTTTCTGGCCTTAAGTATGCGAATGATTCACCATCTTCTATAGGCCCTACATTGGTCTTAAACATAAGATTAAATTGTCTAGGTTCTGTTAAGTCCTCCTTCTTGCAGCTATCTGGCACTTGATCAACTCTAAACCTCATATTACATGAGGTACAATCAACCATTGGGTCGCTAAATGTATCTTCATGACCTGAGTATTTAAGAACAAGGGGATTTGTGAGAATAGAGGAATCTAGACCCTCAATATCATCATTTTCATATACCATTGACTCCCACCAAGACTTTTTAATGTTATTTTTGAGCTCAACTCCTAGTGGGCCAAAATCATAAACACCTTGCAAACCACCATATATATCACTTGATTGATAAATAAAGCCTCTTCTCTTACAAAGCGCCACTAATTTATCCATATTTTCTGCTGCCAACTTGAATCTCCTTATAAATAGGACATTTGTCTACTTATATATATTTATTGCTAATTGTGTATATTTCTGTATATTTTCAATAAATATGATTATATATCAAGCAATATCATTTAGCTCTGTATGAAACCACTATTTTTCATAATTTCTTTATTTCCAAAGACCTTATTTATAAGTTTAGTTGATTTATACACTTACACCAAAATTTATAAGCTATTTAGTTCTTATAAAATAACAAAGGTTAATTTAGAAATAGCATATCCCGAATTAATAAAAAATGATGTTGAGCTTTTATCAAAACTTAGTATTCGAGAATCAATAATTTCTGGCTTTGAAACTATTTATACTTGGGGTAGAAGCGTTCACCAATCAAACAGTCAACTGTTTAAAATTGAAAATAACTTTCTTTTAAGTAAAACATATACAGAGGGAAATGGACTAATAACAGTTGCTATTCACAATAGGAGCGTTGATATGCTTTTAAAATGGATAAATTCAAAAATTGTAACTGTAAGTTTGTATAAAAAAATTAAAATTAAAACTTTAGAAAGCTTTGTTAAAAGAAATAGAGAAGATGGAGAGTCAAAGAGTTACGAAACTTCAATAAGTGGTGTTAGAAAAATTTTACAAGCATTAAATTCAAGAGGTGCTATTTGTTTCGCAGCTGATCAGGTTCCTCAAAGAGGGCTTGGAGAATATATAAAATTTTTTAATAGAGATGCTTATACAACAACCCTAGTGCAATCCCTTGCAGCAAAAACAAAGGCCCCTGTGCTGTTTGCATTTATAAATTCAGACAAAGATGGATTTTTATATATATCTATAAAACGTTGTAAATATAATAATCATAGTGATAGTGAGCACAAACTACAATTAAATAAAAACATCGAAGAAATAATTAATATCCGCCCTATAGATTACAGCTGGGAATACAAAAGATTTAAGAAAAGCAAACCCCCTGGTACGGATCCATATAAATCTATTTAGCCCAAAACATAGGAGTAAGTATCACCAGAAGTGTGAATATTTCTAATCTCCCTAAAAGCATCGCAAACGCTAAAACACCTTTTGAAAAAGTATTTATATTTGCATAGTTATCTGAAACCAGTCCAAGACCGGGACCTAAATTATTCAAGCATGCTCCAACAGCTGAAAAAGCAGACTCAAGATCTAGACCAGATATCAATATTGCAAGCAAAAGAATAACAAATGAAATTACATATATAGAAAAAAATCCCCAAACGGATGTAGCAACATCATCTCCAACGCTTTTTGTTCCTATTTTTAAAGATATTACAGAATTAGGATGAATAATTTTCATTATATTTTTATAAGCATGATTAAGCATAATCATAATTCTCCAAGATTTAACACCACCTCCCACAGAGCCAGAGCAAGCTCCTACAAAAGCACCTATTAAAAGAAGAAACGACATTGAAAAAGGCCAATCAGAGGAGTCACTTATTGAAAACCCAGTGGTTGTTACCATAGAAACCGTATGGAATACAATTTCTCTTATTGATGGTGATTCACCACTCTCAACAAAGAATCCAATAAGAACTGCTATAAACAAGGTAATAAAAAGAAATGAGATAAAGAATCTAAATTCTGGATCAAAGGCATACTTGAGAGGTTTTCTCTTATATATTGCAAAATAATGAAGAGCAAAGCTAAAGGCTGACAGAAGCATAAAGCAAATACATATCAGTTCTATTGAGATGCTGTTAAAAAAACCAATACTCTCGTTGTGGGTAGAAAAACCACCTATTGCAACAGTTGACATTGCGTGAGATATGGCATCAAAGGCGCTCATACCGCTCAGATAATATAATACTCCACAAACGGCCGTTAACCCAAAGTATATTAACCATAAAGCCTGAGCTGTTTCTTTTATTCTTGGAGTTAGTCTTTGCTCGCCCATCGCACCAGGAACTTCAGTCTTATAGATTTGACCACCACCAATGCCCAAAAGGGGCATTACAGCTATGGCTAAAACTATTAAACCCATACCTCCCATCCATTGCAAAAGCTGTCTATAAAAAAGTATTGACTCAGGAAGACCATCTAAGCTGCTAATAACAGTAGCTCCAGTAGTTGTAATTCCTGACATTGATTCAAAGACAGAATCAATTAAACTCATTCCACTTAAATAAAATGGAACCGACCCAGTCAAGGATAGAACAATCCAAAACATAACTATAATTACAAAACCATCTTTTTGAGAGAGATCGTTTTTAATGTTTCTTGTTAAGAAAAGTCCAGCTAGGCCAAGCAAGGATATTGATATTAGGGTCTTCAAAAATATGGGCAAAGCACCATCATCAAACACTATTGAAATGACTATGGGAAATACAAACGAAAAGCTAAATAACAGAACTAGTATGCTAAATAAATTAATTATTGACTTAGGGTTCATTAACTTTTTCTAAACAATACCTCAACCTCAGACATCATATCTTTATTAGCAAGAAAAATTATTAAATGATCATTTATACAAAGATCAACATCAGAATCCGGCATTAAGAGTTCGCCATGTCTAATAACTGCTCCTATTGAAGAGCCCTCTGGCAAAGGTATCTCTTTTAACGATTTACCAAAGAGGTTTGAAGTATATTCGTTTGCATGAACTATGCCTTCAATAGCTTCTGCTCCTGTATCCATCTTTAATAGAACATCCTGGGCCACGTCACTATCTCTTAGATCTTGCAAAACAGAGGATACAGTCAATCTATACGGAGCTATATAAATATCTATAAATCCTGGAACGAGCCCTAAATATGACGGATTATTTAAAATTATCATAGTTCTTTTTGCTCCCATTTTTTTTGCCAATAATGAAGACATTAAATTAGTTTCATCATCATCTGTTAGCGCACAAAAAATATCAATATTTTCTATACTCTCGCTTTTTAGAAGATCTTCATCTGTAGCAGAGCCATTAAGGACAATTGTTTTTTCTAATTTTTTTGAAAGATCAGAACATCTTTGTTTATTTGAATCAATAAGCTTTGTTTTATAGTCACCCTCAAGTTCTTTTGCAAGAGAAAACCCTATTTTCCCTCCACCAATAATCATTACTCTAGAATAAGCATCTTTCTTATCTCTAAATTCGTTAACAATCTGATCAATGCTTGCTTCAGAGGAAATAAAATAAACCTCATCATTTTCTTTAATTAAAGTGTCGCCTGAAGGAATAAATGGCTTACCTTTTCTATATATTGACGCAACAAATGCATTGGTATCTGGCATGTCTTCTTTAAGCTCTCTGAGCTCTCTTCCTACTAGCTTGCCCTTTTTCTTTGCCTTGACGCTAACCAATTTAACATTACCATCTGCAAATTTTTCAATTTGTTCTGTGCCAGGATGAATAATTAGCTCTCTTAGATGATTCATGACCTCCTTTTCCGGACTTATGATCATATCAATAACATTTTCACCAAATATATCTAAATCATTGGCATAAGAACCTTCTGAGAGCCGACATATGGTCTTTTTAACATTAAATTGTTTTTTTGCTACCTGACAAGCAATTATATTGACCTCATCATTAGATGTTACAGCTATAACAGTTGTATCTTCATCAGCACTAGTTTTTTTTATTGAAAGAGGATGAGCGGCATGACCCTCGATGGTCATTATATCTAATTTTTCTTCTAAAGAAGATAATGCTGTTTTGTCTTGATCTACAATAGCAACATCATAGTTATTATTAACCAATGCTCTTGCAAGACTGCCCCCAACTCTACCAGCACCTAAGATTAGTACTTTCATAGTGTGTAAATTAAACCTCTTTTTCAATAATTAAAAGAGCTAAATGCAAAATAAATTTTATTCAAAAAAAGATCTATAAGAATTAAAAGCGTCTAAGGAGGATATGACATTCTTATTTGGAAACTGTAAGTAAGTGATTACTACTACGAAATCGATTGTATTAAAGTAAATACCAGAGCTATCTATTCTATTAAAACTTCCAGCGATCCCATTGCTTTTTTCATTAACAATTGATATCTCATGTATTTTTATTCTATTTTCTCTATGAATAAAGCTAAGGCCTGGCCATTCAAAATAAGCCTTAAATTTGTTAATTATATTTGTTGCTGAATCCTTAAAATCTATTAAGGAATCATCCTTTGATATCTTGGTGCAATAAGTTGCCAGTGAATGATTTTGTTCTGAAGGGGTTATCGAGCCCTTTTTTAAATCTACTAAAACTTTTAATATATTCTTTATTGATAGATCTGTTAATTTTTCTTCTAGAGTAATTTTATTATCATCCTTATTAATTTCTAAAGATTTTTTTAAAATAACTGGCCCTTCATCAAGAGCCTCTGTTATCTGCATGAATGATACTCCACTTTGGTTGTCTCCGTTAATTAATGCAGATTGAATGGGTGATGCGCCACGGTAAATTGGCAATATTGAAAAATGCACATTTACTGCCATAATTTTTGGATATCTTAATAACCATTTAGGCAATAATTTTCCATAAGCAACAACAACAAGGAAATCAATATCTAAAGATTCAATTTCATCTCTAAAAATTCGTTCATCTAATGATATAGGCTTCAAAACTTTCAAATGTAGAGCATTCGCAACCTTTGAAACCTCCGAATCTTTTAAAATACCCCCTCTTTTACCTTTTTTATCAGGCTGGGTTATGACGCCTTTTATGCACACCTCTTTCAGCCCAGCAAGATATTTCAGTATTTTGGAGGAGCTTTTAGGCGATCCGGCAAATA
>OCZA010000210.1_pt1 | contig 21291 bp, 20 predicted proteins | sample 1539021 | NCBI WGS metagenome assembly OCZA01 (sample SAMEA2619376, study PRJEB22493) | marine metagenome | biome: marine biome (ENVO:00000447); feature: surface water layer (ENVO:00002042); material: "saline water (ENVO:00002010), including plankton (ENVO:xxxxxxxx)" | depth 5 m | reverse complement strand
ATGGCTAAAGATGTAAAATTTGGAGATTCTGCAAGATCGCAGATGCTTGATGGAGTAAATATACTTGCTGATGCAGTAAAAGTTACTTTAGGACCTAAAGGTAGAAACGTAGTTCTAGATAAATCTTTCGGTGCCCCAACGGTAACTAAAGATGGTGTATCAGTTGCCAAAGAAGTAGAGCTGCAGGATAAATTTGAAAATATGGGCGCCCAAATGGTGAAAGAAGTCTCATCCCAGACTTCAGACGCAGCTGGAGATGGAACAACAACTGCCACAGTTTTAGCTCAATCAATTGTTAATGAAGGCCTAAAATCAGTTGCAGCTGGTTTTAATCCAATGGATTTGAAAAGAGGTATCGACAAAGCAGTATCCAAAGCCGTGGAAAGCATTCAATCTATGGCAATTCCTTGCGAAGAATCTTCGTCTATTGCTCAAGTAGGAACTATTTCAGCAAATAGCGACAGTGAAGTTGGAGACATAATTGCTGAAGCAATGGACAAAGTAGGAAAAGAGGGAGTCATTACAGTCGAAGAAGCTTCCGGAATAGAAAATGAACTAGAAGTTGTTGAGGGAATGCAATTTGATAGAGGATACCTTTCTCCTTACTTCATAAATAATCAAGAAAAAATGATTACAGAACTTGAAGATCCGATGATTCTTCTCCACGACAGTAAAATATCAAATATAAGAGATTTACTGCCTTTATTGGAAGCGGTTGCAAAAGCTGGCAAATCGTTACTCATTATTGCTGAAGATGTAGAAGGCGAGGCTTTAGCAACATTAGTTGTTAACAATATGAGAGGAGTAGTGAAGGTATCTGCCTGTAAAGCCCCTGGGTTTGGAGATAGAAGAAAAGCTATGCTTGAGGATATCGCTATACTTACTGGAGGAACAGTCATTTCAGAAGAGGTTGGACTAAATCTTGAGTCTGCAACAATTGAATCTTTGGGAACAGCTAAAAAGGTAGTCTTAACTAAAGAGACTACTACAGTTATAGACGGTGCTGGAACACAAGATAATATTTCTGGCAGAGTTAACCAAATTAGAGCACAAATAGAAGAAACTACTTCAGATTACGACAGAGAAAAACTTCAAGAGCGTGTTGCTAAGCTAGCAGGCGGAGTAGCTGTCATTAAAGTTGGTGCTGGTTCAGAAATGGAGATGAAAGAGAAAAAAGCTAGAGTTGAAGATGCTCTTCATTCTACAAGAGCAGCTGTTGAAGAAGGAGTAGTTCCCGGCGGAGGCGTAGCTCTAATTAGATCTCTTCAAGATGTTGATGGTTTAAAAGGAGATAACGAAGATCAAAATATTGGAATTGCCATTGCTTTGAAAGCTATGGAAGCTCCAATTAGGCAAATAGTTATGAATGCCGGAGAAGAGTCATCAGTTGTCGTGGATAAAATTAAATCTGAAAAAGGAAATTACGGATTCAATGCAGCTTCTTCAGAATACGGAGATATGATTAAAATGGGTATTCTTGACCCCGCAAAAGTAACTCGAACTGCATTACAAGCAGCTGGATCTGTTGCTGGTTTAATGATTACAACTGAAGCAATGGTATCTGAGATTCCAGAAGAAAATGCCGGTGGCGGAATGCCAGGCGGCATGCCACCAGGAATGGGCGGCATGGAAGGAATGATGTAAAAAAAATTCTAAAAAAAAGGGCCTAAAGTGGCCCTTTTTTTTTATGTTTTGTGGATTTACTTTATAATAAAGTAAATAAATGGAGAGTTTGAATGGAATATTTTACGTACGTATTATTTAGGTTTGCTCATACTTTGGTAGGAATAGTTTGGATAGGTCTGCTTTATTATTTTAATTTTGTTCAGACGGAATATTTAAAAGAAGCGGAGCCTGATGCAAAGTCCGATGTTTTAAAAAAATTAGCTCCTAATGCTCTTTGGTGGTTCAGATGGGCTGCTTTTTTCACTTTTTTAACTGGCTTATACATGCTTTATGTTCTCCAAACAGGAGCTTCACTAATGATCATATTAGGAGCTCTTATGGGGACAATAATGATGCTAAACGTCTGGGGAATAATTTGGAGAAATCAAAAAATTGTTATTGGTTTAAAAGAAGGAGATGCTGCAGTAGCTGGAGCTAAAGCTGGATTGGCATCAAGAACAAATACTTTATTTTCAATTCCAATGTTGTACTTTATGGTATTTTCTGCACACATGCCTATTGGAACAGAGCACTATCCAACTTTCATGCAAGGTTACAGTGGTCTTGGGTTCTTATTAGTCTTAGTTTCAATATTATTAATTGAAGCTAACGCAATATTTGGAAAAATGTATCCTGTAATAGCTTCAGTAAGAGCGGTCATCACCTCGAGTATTGTGCTTACGGTAGTTTTTTCAGGTTTGGTTTATTACTTAGTCTAAATCTTCTTCATCAAGGTTGGGAGACTCAAGTTTCCTGACTTTGGCGAATTTAATCATATTATCTTTAATTAACACCGTTTCAATAAGGTAGTTTTCTATCTCTAGAGAAATATTAGCCTCTGGAATGGTTTCGGTATTTTCCAATATAAGTCCATTTAGAGTTTTGGGTCCAGTAAGAGGTAAATCCCACCCCAATCTTTTGTTAACTTCTCTAGCTGAAATACCAGCGTCGATTAAATATGATCCATCTTTTTGCTCTTTAATATCTATTTTCACTTCTTCATGAGGATCTGATAGTTCTCCAACAATTTCTTCAAGAATATCTTTAATGTCTACCATACCTTTTACGGAACCGTATTCATCTAAAACTACTGCAACTTTTTTCTTATCTTTTTGAAAGTTATTAAGCTGAATATTTAAAGAAGTATTTTCCAAAGCAAAATAAACTTCTTCCGAATTTTGAAGCAAAGACTCTGTATCTTTTTTTTGAGAAGATAAAAATGAATTTATTCCATAAAGATTTATAATTCCTTTTATATCGTCAAGATTTTGATCAAAAATAGGAAAAAATTCTTTTTTTGAGTCTTTTAAAAATTCTCCTATCTCTTCTATGTCTTTTGATAGATCAATTCCTATAATTTCATTTTTTGGAATCATTATCTCGTCAATAGATATCTTGTCTAATTCTAAAACGCTTAAAAGCATTTCTTGATATCTTGATGGGATAAGATCACCCGAATTTTCTAAAATACTCTTGAGTTCTTCAGGAGATAAGTCTTCTTCAGACTCTTTTTCTTTGACGCCTAGTAATTTTAAAATTGAATTTGAAAAAAAATTAACTATCCAGACCAACGGATATAATATTTTTTGTAGAAATTTAAGAATTAATGAAGATGGAAGTGCAACTTTTTCAGAATAATTTGCAGCAAAAGTTTTAGGAGTTACTTCAGCAAATATAAGCACGATCATTGTAAGAATTATTGATCCAATTAAAACTCCACTATCTCCGAACAATCTCAGGCACAGAATAGTTGTTAATGCAGCAGCTAAAATATTTACGAAATTATTTCCAATTAAAATAATTCCTAACAATCTATCGGGCCTTTGGAGGAGCTTATTTGCTCTTATTGCTGATTTGTTTCTTTGTTTTACTAAGTGTTTTAACTTGAATCGATTAAGAGCCATCATTCCAGTTTCGGCACTAGAAAAAAAAGCAGAAAGACAAAGCAAAAAAAAGATACTTGTAATAAGCATCCAGATAGGAAGTTCGTTCAAATTTTAGAAAAGAAGTATAAAAGATTAAACATTGTTTTCTAATTATATGATGTTTTACTTGAATACCAAATGAATTTACTTAGAATAGCCACTCTTGAAGGAAAAATAATAAATTATGGTAACAATAAGACTATCTAGAGCAGGTGCGAAAAAGCGTCCTTACTATCACATTACCGTTACAGACTCTAGGAAGCCAAGAGATGGAAGATTCATAGAAAGAGTTGGATTTTTTAATCCAATTGCTCAAGGAAAAGACGTGAGATTGAGCATTGATCATGAAAGAGTTGATTATTGGGTTGGTACAGGCGCAACACTAAGCGAAAGAGTAGAGTCGTTAATAAAAGAATCTAAACTAACACCTGAGGGACTTGTAAAAATACAAGAAAAAAAAGAACAGCTTAGATTAAAAAAATTAGCAAAGAAAAAAGAAAATAAAGAAGCCGAAGCGCCAGCCGAAGAAGCTCCAGCCGAAGAAGCAGCAGCAGAAGCGCCAGCGGAAGAAGCTCCAGCCGAAGAAGCTCCAGCCGAAGAAGCAGCAGCAGAAGCTCCAGCCGAAGAAGAGGCTGAAGAATCAGAAAAAAAAGAAGATAAATAATCAAAAGATATGAATAACCAAGATGACGAATTCATTTTGGTTGCCTCTGTGGGTAAACCAGTAGGGCTCAAAGGCTGGGCAAAAGTAAATTCTTTCACAAGGCCTCCTGAAAATTTATTTAATTTTAAAAATTTTTTTTTAGAGGTGGATGGCGTGAAAGAAAATATTAATATCGATAAATTTTCTAAATCAGGTAAAAACTATATTTTAAAAGTTGAATCTTTGGATTCCATAGAAGAAATAGAAAGATTAAAAAATAAAGAAATATTTATAAAGTCTGAAGATTTACCAAAACTTAAAGAAAATGAATTCTATTGGAAAGATTTAATAGGGATGGAAGTAAGACAGATAGATGGAACCGTCATCGGAGTAGTTGTTGAAATTATTGAAACTGGATCCGATGATGTTTTAGTTGTCGAGAAGAATAATAAAAAAGAGCTAATTCCATTTAATTTTGGAGAAATAATTAAAGAGGTGAGTGATAATTCAATCATCGTCGATTGGTACATTTAAATGAAAGCAGTTTTTGTTAGTATTTTTCCAGAATTAATTGAATCCTTCTTTTCAGTAGGAGTCATAAATAAAGCATCTAAAGAATCAATCTTGGACTATGACACAGTAAATCCAATTAAATTTTTAAAAAAAAACGAACGATTAGATGATGCTCCCTATGGAGGAGGCCCAGGAATGTTAATAAGAACTGAGCCTCTTGATGAAGCTATTAAAGAGGCTAAAAAACTTACTTCAGAAAATACAAAAGTCATTAATTTATCTCCCCAAGGAAAAAAACTAACTCAAAAAAAGGCCAAAGAATTATCTTTTGAAAAGGATTTAATTTTTGTTTGTGGAAGATATGAAGGAATAGATCAAAGATTAATTGACTCTGTTATAGACGAAGAAATAAGCATTGGTGATTATGTCGTAACAGGAGGAGAATTACCTGCGTTAATAGTATTTGAAACAATAGCAAGAAATATTAAAGGTGTTTTAGGAGATAGTAACTCTATTAGCGAAGAATCTTTTTCTGACGAATTACTCGAATATCCTCAATACACAAGACCTGAAAAAAATAACTTAGGCGATGTTCCAAAAGTTTTGTTATCAGGCAACCATAAAAAGATAAAGATATGGAGGAAAAAACAGTCCTTAGGAAGAACTTTTCTACAAAGAAGAGATATATTTCCAAAGGTATTAAATTCAAATGATTTTGAACTTTTAGAAGAATTTTTTAGTGATCTTGGGTACGAATCTGATAGAATTGCCGACTTATTAGAGAGTATAGATAAAAAATGACAAGTTCAAGAAAAGCTGTTCAGTTAGTTGAGAACCCTCAACTTAAGAAAGATATTGCTGATTTTTCTCAAGGAGATACAGTGCTTGTCGATTATTTAGTTAGAGAAGGGTCAAAAGAAAGATTTCAGCCCTATGAAGGCGTAGTAATTGCTATTAAGAATCGAGGCCTTAACTCATCTTTTACTGTAAGAAAAATATCAAATGGAGTAGGGGTTGAAAGAACTTTTCAGACTCATAGCCCTTTAATTAAGTCAATTAAAAGGAAAAGAAAAGGTAAAGTTAGGCAATCTAAATTATTTTATCTTAGAGAGAGATCAGGTAGATCTGCAAGAATCAAAGAAAAAATTTAAAATCATTCTATGAATAGCGATGAAGGGCAAATTCTTGATGCCTTTATAGATACTATTTGGATTGAAAAGGGTTTGAGTCAAAATACTCTTAATTCTTATAAGAGCGACACAGAAAAATACCTTCTTTGGCTATCGAATAACTCTTTGAGCTATAAAAAAGTTTCTAGAGCAGATATTCTTCAATATCTTGCTTATCTATTTAGCCAAAAACTCGGAAGCAAGTCAGTTGCTAGAAAACTTTCTTCTTTGAGAGTATTTTATAAATATCTAGTCGTAAAAAATATTCTTTCAACAGATCCATGCGAGAAAGTTGAAACTCCTAAGATAATGAAATCTATTCCTAAAACTCTGGATGAAAAGGAGGTTGAGAAGCTTTTAGATTGCCCAAACGTTAATTCCCCTTTAGGTTTAAGAGACAAAGCTATGATAGAAACTTTATATTCTTGTGGTTTGCGCGTGTCTGAGTTGATTGATTTAGAATTAATTCATGTAAATGCACGTCAGGGTGTTATGAAGATTCTTGGAAAAGGTCAAAAAGAAAGACTGGTTCCAATGGGAGAAAAATTAATAAATATAATGGATGATTACTTAAGTGAAAGCAGGCCTAAGTTATTAAATAAAAATATTTCAGATTATTTTTTTATATCCTCTAGAGGGTCGAAAATGACGAGACAAAGCTTTTGGCATAGAATAAAATTCTATTCAGAGAAAGCTGGTCTTAATAAAAAAAATATTTCACCGCATGTACTTAGACATGCTTTTGCAACGCATTTACTTAATAATGGCGCTGATTTGAGAGTGGTTCAGCTTTTATTAGGACATAGCGATTTGAATACAACTCAAATTTATACAGAAGTTGCAAAATATAGATTGAAACAACTTCATAATGAACATCATCCAAGAGGATAAATGAAAAAAATTAATATAATAATTCTTACTTTGATCATAGCTGGATGTTCTCAATCAGAAAATGCATCAAAGACATTGATTGAGGATCAGCTATCAAAAATTATTCCTATTGAGTTAAATATTGAATCAATAACAGACTCCCAGCTTCCAAATTTTTTCGAGGTGAAATTATCTGATGGTTCCTTTTTCTATGTTGAAAAAGGAGGAGAATATTTAGTTTTGGGTGATATTTTTAAAATAACCAATGAAGAGTTGATAAATCTATCTAGAGAAAAAAATTATTCCAAAGCTATGGAGATGCTGAAAAAAATAGATGAGAACACTCTAATAAAATTTTCTCCTGAAGAGATAAAATATAAGGTTTTTGTGTTTACGGATGTAGACTGTGGTTTTTGTAGAAAATTCCATAATCAGATTGCTTCTTATTTAGACGAAGGAATTGAAGTAAATTATTTAGCATTCCCTAGGACAGGCATTAATAGTGAAACCTATAAAAAAATGTCAACTGCATGGTGTTCTCTAAATAGGCAAGAAGTATTAACAGGATTAAAGCAAGATAAAAATTTCGAAAATATAGATTGTAATGATAATCCAATAAAAACTCATTATGAGCTAGCCAAAAGCATAGATATACAAGGAACACCGACTATAATCTCTCAATCAGGATTTACAATACCAGGATATATCGAAGCCAAAGAACTAATTGAATACTTGAAATAATGGATGAACTAGATAGAAATTTCTCTGCGATCAATAGATTGCCTCCTTATATTTTTGAGCAAATTAATGCACTTAAAATGGAAGCTAGGAGAAAAGGGGAAGACGTAATTGATTTCAGTATGGGAAATCCAGATGGAGAAACTCCTAAAAGTATTGTAGATAAACTTACAGAAACAGTTCAAAGACCAGACACTCATAGATATTCACAATCTATAGGTATTCCAAGGCTTAGAAAGGCAATAACAGATTGGTATGAAAGAAAGTTTGAAGTAGTTTTAAATCCAGAAACTGAAGCAATCGTTACAATTGGTTCCAAAGAGGGGCTGGGACACTTAGCAATGGCTACTGTTGATAAAGGAGATACTATTTTAGTTCCAAATCCTGCTTATCCCATTCATCCATTTGGATTTGTCATTTCAGGCGCTGATATCAGACATGTTCCTATTGGTCCAGATATAGATTTTTTTGAAAGCCTTCAAGAAGCTATAAAATCTTCATTTCCAAAACCAAAAATGTTATTGATTAATTTTCCTAGCAATCCTACTACTCAGTGCGTCGATAAAGCATTTTTTGAGAAAATTATAAAAATAGCTAAAGAAAATTCTATTTGGGTAGTTCATGATCTGGCTTATGCTGACCTATGTTTTGATGGTTATAAAGCACCTTCAATATTAGAAGTCGACGGAGCAAAAGATATAGCAGTTGAATTTTTTACTCTTTCTAAAAGCTACAATATGCCTGGATGGAGGATAGGATTTTGTTGTGGAAATACTGAACTTATTGGAGCTTTAGCGAGACTAAAGTCTTATTTCGATTACGGACACTTTACGCCGGTTCAAGTAGCTGGAATAGAAGCACTGAATAATGGCGATAAATATGTAGAAGAAATTTGTGAAATGTATAAATCTAGAAGAGATACTCTTTGTGACGGATTAAATTCTATGGGCTGGGAAGTAGAAAAACCAAAAGCAACGATGTTTGTCTGGGCAAAAATTCCAGAAAGTTTTAATTTAAAATCACTCGAATTTTCTAAGCTATTGCTTGAAGAAGCAAATGTGGCAGTGTCACCTGGAATAGGTTTTGGAGAATATGGAGATGAATTTATTAGATTTTCTTTAATAGAGAATGATCAAAGGACAAAACAAGCTTTGAAGAACATCAAAAAACTTTTTAAGTAAGGCATGAAAACCCTAAGAATTGGATTATGTGGAACTGGAAATGTTGGTTTTGCTTTTGCAGAAACAATCATTAAATCAAATCCGTTAATAAAAAAAAATTACGGCATCGATATTTCTTTATCGATGATTGGAGCAAGAAAAGGAAAAGTGTCAGGTCTTGAGACTATTCCAGTAACTAAAGATATCCAAGAAGTACCTTTATCTGATGATGTGGACGTAGTGGTTGAATTAATAGGGGGAATAGATGATGCCTATGAATTGGCAAAATCTACTTTTAATAATAAAAAACACTTCGTTACAGCAAACAAGGCTTTGATCGCTACACATTCAAAAGAGCTTTTTGAGCTTGCAAAGCAAAATAATGTTCACCTTGGTTTTGAGGCATCCGTCGCGGGAGGAATCCCAATTATTAGAATTATTAGAGATGGATTAATGAGTAATAAAATCAATTCCTTTGCTGGAATTTTAAACGGTACTTCAAATTTTATTTTTTCTAAAATGGCAGATGAGGGTTTGCCTTTCGAGACAGCTCTTTCACTGGCCCAAAAAGAAGGATTTGCTGAGCCTGATCCAACTTTTGATATTTCTGGTCAGGATGCGGCACAGAAAACAAGTATTTTAGCAACGCTCTCTTTTTTTAAGCATGCGGTAATAGAAAATATATATTTTGAAGGAATCGATAAGGTAACTCCACAAGATATTAATTTTGGAAAGCAGCTCGAATTAATCCTAAAGCCATTGTCGGTTGGTCAGTTAAGCGAGGATAAAATCACATTAGGTAGTTTCCCAGCTTTTGTGAAAGAAAAGTCTCTTTTAGCCTCCATTGAAAACGAGAGTAATGCTGTGTTAATGAATGCAGAAAATGTTGGTGAAACAATGTATGCCGGACCTGGGGCAGGTGCAAAACCTACTTCTAATTCTGTTTTATCAGACATAATTGACATTGCAACAGGAAAGATTTTTGATTACCAAAAATTCGTAGAAAGTCCTCTTGCTTCAAGTTTTGAAAACTTTTCGTGTGATCATTATTTGAGATTTATTGTAAGTGACGAGCCTGGAGTAGTAGCTAAAATTTCTACTGTTTTAGCAGCAAACAATCTCTCTATTGATAATTTAATTCAAAATGAACTAGATAGGGAAGATGATGCAATTCCATTAGTTATAGTCATAAGTAACTCAAAAGAAAAAATTATGCAAAATACAATTTCTGATCTACAGAAACTTCCAGAAGTTAAAAATTCTATTTCTCATATAAGAATTCTCGATATCTAAAATGAAGTACTTCAGCACAAGAGGAGACGCAAGAAGATTAGATTTTGTTGAAGTGTTAACATCTGGCACTGCAAAAGATGGTGGCTTATTTATGCCCGAATGTTTTCCAAAATTTTCTGAAGAAGTAATTAATTCATTTAAAGACGCAAGTTACGAAGAATTAGCTACAAACTTGTTGTTTCCGTATATTGAAGGATTTCTTTCTAAAAATGATTTTGAACATTTAGTAAAACAAGCATATAACTCATTCAGCATTCCTGAAATTGTAAGACTTAACGAAACTAAAAACTTAGGGCTTGTTCTAGAATTATTTCATGGACCAACATTTGCTTTTAAAGATGTTGCGATGCAGCTCTTAGCAGCTCTTTTAGATAAAGCTGCAGAAAAAACTGACAAAAAAATTGTTGTTTTGGGCGCTACTTCTGGCGATACAGGCTCAGCGGCTATTGAGGCATGTAAATACTTTAATGACATTAATATTGTTATTTTATTTCCAGATCAAAAAATATCTGCAGTCCAGCAGAGACAAATGACTACTTCAAACGCATCTAATGTTTTTCCACTATCAGTAAAAGGTAATTTTGATGATTGTCAAAATCATGTAAAAAAAATCTTTTTAGAAGAAGAAAACAAAAATGTCAGATTTGTTTCTATTAATTCTATAAATTGGACAAGAATTATGGCGCAGAGTGTCTACTTTTTTTATACAAAGTTAAAAATTGAGAAAGATTTTATTGCCTCTATTCCTTCAGGAAATTTTGGACATGCATATGCTGGTTGGACTGCAAAAAATATGGGGCTCTCTTTTAAAGGCATAAATGTTGCCACTAACAAAAACGATGTTTTGCATCAATTATTCTTAAATAATATTTATGAGCAAAAAGAAGCTACATCGTCTTTAGCGCCCTCTATGGATATTTCTGTAGCAAGCAACTTTGAAAGATTGTTATTCGAAATATATGAAAAGGACGGAAAAGTATTGAACAATTTATTTTCTTCATTTCCAGCAAAACCAATCAAATTTGATGATCTACCTGGCGATGCCTGGCAAAATGTAAAAGATTTTTTTCAAAGTTCAAGTTGCAATGATGAAGACATAATTAATACTATTGTAGAAAATTTCGATAAAGAAAATTTACTATTTGATCCACATACTGCTACTGCAATTAAAGGAAACAGGGATCTAAATTATGATTTGTCTGAAGTAGTAACTTTTGCAACTGCCCATCCAGCAAAGTTTCCAGAAGCCATAAACGCCAAGCTAGATGTTTTAGACCAAAATACTCCATCAAAATTAAAAGAAATCATGACTAAAAAAGAATCTTACTCTGTAGTAGAGAATAACTATAATGATGTTGTAAATTTTATAAATTCTGAGGTTCTTAGTTAAATGGTTGAACTGTCCTTAAGTGAAAGAATAAAATCGGCATCTTTGTCTCTTCAAGAGCTTAGGGGGTATCTTTGACTTTGAGGCAAAAAAAAGTCGTTTAGAGGATATAAATATTAGTCTTCAAGACCCAGAAATTTGGTCAAATCAAGAAGAAACTCAAAAATTAGGCAAAGAAAAATCATCGTTAGAGAAGTTGGTTGCTCTAATAGAGAATTTAAATTCTTCAATTGATGATTTAAAAGAGCTTTTTGATTTGGTTGGAGCTGATGAAAAAGAGGCAGATCAACTAAAAAAAGATCTTTTGTTGATTGAAGAAAAAATAATGGATCTAGAATTTCGCAGAATGTTCTCCGGAAAAATGGATCAATCAAATTCTTATCTTGATATTCAATCAGGGTCGGGCGGGACGGAAGCTCAAGATTGGGCAGAAATGTTATTACGTATGTATCTAAGATGGGGAGAAAATAAAGGATTTAAAACAGAGCTAATTGAGGTTTCTCCTGGAGATGTTGCTGGTATAAAAAGTGCGACTATTAAGTTTGATGGTGATTTCGCATATGGATGGTTACGAACTGAGTCAGGAGTTCATAGACTAGTTAGGAAATCTCCATTTGATTCAGGAAACCGAAGACATACCTCTTTTGCATCAATTTTTGTATCACCTGAAGTAGATGATGAAATTCAAGTTGACCTTAATCCGGCTGATATAAGAATAGATACCTATCGGGCAAGTGGAGCAGGAGGTCAGCATGTTAATAAGACTGATTCAGCAGTTCGACTCACTCATATTCCATCAGGAATTGTTGTTCAATGCCAGACTCAAAGATCGCAACACAAAAACAAAGATAGTGCTATGAAACAGTTACGAGCTAAACTCTTTGAGATAGAATTAAAAAAACAACAGCAAGAAATGGAAAATTTAGAAGCAACAAAGTCCGATATAGGTTGGGGTAGTCAAATAAGATCTTACGTTTTAGATTCCGCTAGGATCAAGGACCTTAGAACAGGAGTAGAGACGGGAAACTGTAATGATGTTTTAGATGGTAACTTGGATATGTTTATTGAAGCTAGTTTGAAACAAGGAATAGAATAATGACTCAAAATAAAGAAGAAAATCATCTAATCGAGGAACGCAGAAAAAAATTAGCTGATTTAAGAGCATCTAATAATGCATTCCCTAATGATTTTCGAAGAAAAAATTTAGCTCAAGAACTTAAAGATGAACTTGATCAATTTTCAAAAGAAGAATTAGCAAAGAAAAAGAAAAAAGCTTCTGTTGCTGGAAGAATTATGTTGAGAAGATTGATGGGCAAAGCTAGTTTTACTACTATTCAAGACTTTTCTGGAAGAATTCAATTATATTTAAGATCCGATGAGATAAATAATTATGATGAATTTAAGAACTTTGACTTAGGAGATATCGTAGGCGTTGAAGGAATAATCTTTAAAACTAACACAGGCGAATTATCAATTCATGTAAAAAAAATAAGACTTTTGACTAAGTCTCTTAGGCCTTTGCCAGAAAAACATTTAGGCTTAACAGATACAGAACTTCGTTATAGAAAAAGATACCTAGATCTTCTAACTAACCCAGAAAGTTTAGAAGTCTTTAAGACTAGAGCAAAAATAACAAACAACCTGAGATCTTTTTTAGTTGAAGAAAATTTTATAGAAGTTGAAACTCCTATGATGCATCCTATTCCAGGAGGAGCAACTGCAAGACCTTTTGTAACTCACCACAATTCCTTGAATATGGATTTGTTTTTAAGAGTAGCCCCAGAATTATATTTAAAAAGATTGGTAGTCGGAGGGTTTGAAAAAGTATTTGAAATTAATAGGAACTTTAGAAATGAAGGTTTATCTACTAAACATAATCCAGAATTTACAATGCTAGAGTTTTATACTGCTTATGTAGATAGTAATTTCCAAATGGACTTTGTTGAAAAAATGTTTAAGTCACTTGTAAAGACTTTATCTAAAAAAAATAACATTTTTAAAAAACCTTTTCATAAATTGAGTATGGATGACTCTATTATTTTGAATACATCTCTAAAGACAAAAGATTTATTAGATAAAAAAAAATTAAAAGAATTTTGTAAAAAAGAAAAGATTAAATTTGCTGGAAAAGCATCTCTTTCCATTATTAAAAATGAAATTTTTGAAGCCTGCGTAGAAAGCAAATTAATAGAGCCAACTTTCATCACAAACTATCCATTGGAAATTTCTCCTTTAGCAAGAGCATCATCTTCTAATCCAGAAATTGCAGAGAGATTTGAGTTATTTATAGATGGAAAAGAAATAGCAAATGGTTTTTCGGAGTTAAATGATCCAGAAGATCAGGCAAAACGCTTTAGAGAACAAGTAGCAAAAAAAGATTCTGGAGATAGTGAAGCGATGCACTTTGACGAGGAGTATATCGAAGCATTAGAACACGGATTACCACCTTGCGCGGGGGTCGGTATTGGAATTGATCGATTGACTATGTTGATTACTGGTGCAGAATCTATAAGAGATGTTTTATTATTTCCTCAACTAAAAAATAAATAATACTTATGAATAAAGATTGGACAAAAATAAGGGCTAAAGTAAAAGATTTTATCGAAAATGAAATCTACCCAAAAGAGAATGATTTGGCTAAGGGAACTCCTGAAGCTAGAAATATGTTGGGTTCCTTAATGCAACTTGCAAAAGATGAAAAAATTTGGGCTCTAGGGCATCCAAAGGATATTGGAGGCGGCGGCATGCCTTTTATGGAGTATGTCTATGTAAACGAAGTCATAGGAAGGTCTTCTTTTGCCATGGTAGCTTTAGGAACACATTCTCTTCAGGACTCAATAATGTTGAGAGAGTTTGCTTCACCGCATTGGCGAGATCAATATTTAGAACCTCTTGTCCAGGGAGAAATATTTCCTAGTTTTGGAATGACAGAACCAGATGTAGCTAGTTCTGATCCTACACAACTTGAAACCACCGCTATCTTAGAGAATGGCACTTGGAAGATTAATGGAAGAAAATGGTTTACAACTGGAGCTGCACGCGCTGCATATACTACTGTTATGTGTCGTACAGAATTAGATGCAGCTAGTCATGGGGCCTTTAGTATGATCATAGTCCCAACTGATAATCCAGGTTATAAAATTATTAGAGAAACTCCAGTATTAGGAATTAATGGCGGACATTACGAAGTAGAGTATGACAATGTTGAAGTTCCTGAAGAAAATTTATTAGGGCCCAGAGGGCAAGGTTTTATAATTGCTCAAAAAAGATTAGGCCCTGGAAGAATTTTTCATTGCATGCGCTGGTTAGGCCAAGCGCAAAGAGCTTTTGATTTGCTTTGTGAAAGAATGCACCAAAGAGAGACATTTGGAACGCCATTAACAAAAAAACAACTTCTTCAAAAGTTTGTATTCGATAGTGCTTGTGAAATTCAAGCTTCAAGACATTTAACTTTAGATGCTGCAAGAAGAATCGATCAAGGCGACGATGCTAGAATTGAAATCGGGTTGATAAAAGTTCTTGGTGCTGAAATGTTACATAATGTAATCGATAGAGCAATTCAAGTTCACGGAGCTAAAGGCCTGACTGATGATACTCCTTTAAGCTTAATGTACCGTCACGCTAGAGAAGCAAGAATTTATGATGGACCAGATGAAGTACACGTTCAATCCGTCGCTAGAAGGATTCTAAAAAACTATGAAAACAATGGACCTGGTTGGGACTTTGGGGAGAGAGATGCTTCTTTAGTATCGTCATAGAATGTCGATTTTTCAGGAATTTTTAGAAAATTCACTTAATAAAAAAATTAAAAACTTAGTACCACTTACTGGCGGCGCTTCGGCTGACATTAATAGGATTATTTTTGAAGATAATAAGGAGTTTATAGTCAGACGTTCGGTTGTTAAGGATAAAGCGGTAATGGCTATTCCAAAAAATATGGAAGCAAAAATTCAAAAAATAGTTAAAGAATATGGAGCGCCTGTTCCCGAAATTATTATGGAGTTTTCTGAAGGCGCAGAAATTGGTGAAGGCTATGTCATGCAATCAGTTGGAGGCGAAACTATTCCAAGAAAAATATTAAGAGACGATAGTTATAAAAATATCAGAAATAAGCTTCCTTATGAGATTGGAAAATCATTGGCTCAAATTCATAAAACTAAACTTGAAAAATTACAAGATCTTGAAAAAATCACCTTCTCGGAATCTTTAGAAAAATTATTCATAATCTATGAGAGCTTTGATCAGCCCCAACCTGTATTTGATTTGGCTTTTAAATGGTTAGAAAATCAGAAAATATTAGATTATGAAGAAGTTTTAGTTCACGGCGATTATCGGTTTGGAAATTTCATTATTTCAGAAAAAAAATTAGAATCTATAATCGATTGGGAATTAGCTCATATTGGCAATCCTATGGAAGATCTAGGATGGCTCTGCGTTCGGTCATGGCGTTTTGGGAACGTCAATAAACGTGCAGCAGGGTTAGGAGATGTAGATGAGCTAATTGCAGGATACGAAGCTAATTCAAAGATTAAAATAGATAAATCTCAACTTGATATGTGGCAGTTATATGGATCCCTAAAATGGGGGATTATTTGTATGGTACAAACTTTTGCACATTTAAGTGGGGCAGTTAAATCTCTTGAAAAAGCAGCGATAGGAAGAAGAGTATCGGAAACGGAATTTGATTTAATGAATATGATAAAAAACCAAAATTTTTTATGAGTGTATTTGATCGACCAACTCAGAAAGAATTACTAAATGCAGTTCAAGACTTTATAAATGAAGAAATTAATTCTAATGATTATTCAAAAGATAAGCGATTTAAATTCATGATTGCTCTTAATGTTCTAAGAATTGTAAAAAGAGAAGCAAATTTAGGAAAAAAGATAAATAAAGAATTTTTAAATAAAGGCCTAAAGCTCTTAAAAGAAAAAGACTTCTCTATTAAGAAAGTTTCAGAAAAAATAAGAAATTCTGAATTAAGCGTTGAAGATCAATCATTAATTGATTTTTTATATGATTTAACTAAAGAGAAAATTAAAATAGATAATCCAAAATATTTAAATCAGTGAAAAAAGGTATTTTATTATTAGTCGCAATCCTTTCCATAGGAAGCTTTTTTTTATATAACCTTTATCAAACTCAATTAGTAAAGATGGAGCATTCCTTTGAGCACATCATGCATCGCCATTAATCAAAGTAATTCGCTTATATCACTTTTCTCATCTAAAAGTTCTTGGGTTGTAATGTCAATTTTTTCTTGAGCATATGTACTAATTGGTAAATTCTGTACTATTGATACTTCACCTGCTGTATTAACTCTCAATGGAAACCCAAAAATCAAACCTTCAGGCACATTGTAACTTCCGTCACTCATTACTGCCGCGCTGAACCAGTCATCTTTAGGAGTTTCAGTAAGAGTTGCCTTAACAGTATCTATTGCTGCATTAGCCGCTGAAGTTGCTGATGATGCACCTCTAGCATCAATAATAGCTTTTCCACGTTGTTGAACGATCTTTAAAAAGTTTTCTTCTATCCAATTATTGTCATCAATCAAAGAGCTAACTGATTTACTATTTATTTCTGCATTATCTAGATCGGGATACATCGTAGGACTATGATTGCCCCAGATGGTCATTTTTTTTATATCTGATATTGAAACACCGCACTTATTTGCAACTTGAGCTTTGGCTCTATTAGCATCTAAAGCTGTCATAGCCATCCAGGTCTGAGACGAATTTTTTCCATGAGAACATCCAATAAGGGCATTGGTATTGGCTGGATTTCCTACTACTAAGATTTTTGCATTTTTCTTAGCATTATCTCCCAATGCTTTCCCTTGTTCTGTAAAAATTCCGCCATTAATTTTTAATAAATCAGCTCGTTCTTCTATTTTTTTCCCGTTTATAGTTATGCCTCTTGGGATACTCCCTACAAGCAAAGCCCAATCAATATCTCCTGATGCCTCATTGATATCTGAAAAACATTTAATCTTTCCAAGAGTATTAAATCCACAATCTTCCAACTCCATTCTAGAGCCCTCAAGCTTTGAGACTACTTGAGGAACTTCAACCAAATTTAAGTTTACTTTGGTATCTAGACCAAATGTTTCTCCACTAGCTAATCTTGTTAAAAGCGCATACCCAATTTGACCAGCTGCTCCTGTGACTAAAACATTTATTTCCTTCATAGCTTTTCCTTTAAATTAAGTTAAATATATTTTTTCCTTCTTTTTGAAATACTGAAACTTTCTCACCTAACATCTCGTTATTCATCATTTTTTCAAGTAATGTTTTATCCTTCTCGCTGTTAGCAATAAATCGAGAGCCATTTTCTAACGTGCCGATTATTAATGCAAACTCTAAACCTTTTCGACCGTTTATAACGGTATATGTGTCTATTATTCCGCTCCCATTAGGCGTTTCAGTAAAATCTTTAAAAGCTTCGGAGTTAATCTTTTTTTGCGAAGAAAAATTATTTATTTTTTCATAAGCTCTTGAAGGCTTTGAGGACATTATCACGGCTGCATGTTTTGTAATAAACCATGAATTAGCTGTTATCAATCCAAATGATTCTGGTTTCTTCCTTAGTCTTCTCACCATTTCTGTAGTCGAAAACATAGTATAAGAATTACCGGGGCCACCAAAGTATGGCAAACCTCCAGTAACTGTAAGATCTTTCTCTTCTTTTGGAATTCCAAGTTCTTTTTTAGCGATTTGCACCGCAGAAGGGAAACAAGAATAAAGGTCAAAATAATCTATATCGGATAGGCCAATTTCAGCTTTATCTAAAGTTTGATTCACACATTCTTTAATAGCAGGAGAACTATGAAAATTAGGTCTTTCCGTAACATTCCATACGTCGTTCAATATAGAACATCCATGTATGTATACGCGCTTTGTGTTTGGAATATTTAATTCGTCAGCTTTACTCTGAGAGATTAGTATAAAAGCAGAAGACATATTTACTCTGATGATGGAATTCAAATATTTTGTGTAGGGAAAACCTACCATGCGGTTGTTTGGAGTAACTTCAGAAATTTCTTTTGAACTTCGATATGTAGGAAACCATGAAAAAGGATTCTCAGCTGCAACTTTACTGAAAGAACTAAACAAATCACTACATTCTTTAAGATGCTCCTTAGCTGATTTATTTTCGTTTTTTCTTAAGGCGTTGGCAAATAAAGGGTATACATTCGTGGGAAGATCCATTCCATGTAATTTTTCATGATCAGAAAATCCAGCGGCATTGTTACCAATCATCTGAGGGCTTCCTCCTGGTTCATCTAACCAATCTAGAGATAGCCCTGATTTTAATCTTGAAATCATTGTTTGTAATGCTTCTCCTCCAGCTAATAATGCACAATCTACTTCTCCGGTTGAAATCTTACTTAATGCATCATCAAGAAGAACTTGAGGACTGTTTCCTCCTATTGGCCCATATACTTCTTCTTTAGCAGAAATACCTAATTTGTTTGCCAATGTTCTAGGAAAATTTGAATATTGAAAGCTTGATTGGTTTGAAGCAGTTAAAAAATCGACTGTAAATCTTACTACACCCACATAATCGATATGACGATTTAAGTCATTTACTCCGCTATCATGAATTGCTAAGGAGCTTGCTTTAGAAAGTAGTTCTTGCGGATTTAAACCATCTTCTTTGGATTTATCAACAAAATCACCTATGCCAACTATGACGGCAGCATTTTTATCTACTTTTTTATTTTGCTTAGCTTCAGACAAGATGTAATATTACCGACTTGAATTAATTAAACGCGTATTAAATAACAAGGAGAACTAAATGACCATTAATTTTGAAGGAAAAGTAGCAATCGTTACTGGAGCAGGAGGCGGCTTAGGTAGATGTCATGCTTTAGATTTAGCAAAAAGGGGAGCTAAAGTAGTTGTAAATGATTTAGGTGGAAATGTAGACGGCTCTGATGACGGCTCTTTATCTGCTGCAGAAAAAGTAGTTGAAGAAATTAAAGCTGCTGGAGGAGAAGCAATCGCAAATGGTGCGAGCGTTACAGATACTTCGCAAGTTGAGCAAATGGTTAAAGAGACTATGGACAAATGGGGCCGAATAGATATTTTAGTCAATAACGCAGGAATATTGAGGGACAAAAGTTTTACGAAAGTTTCCGATGAAGATTTTAGGTTAGTTTTAGAGGTTCATTTAATGGGCAGTGTAAATTGCTGCAAAGCTGTTTGGGAAATAATGAAGGAACAAAACTATGGAAGAATAGTTGTTACTTCTTCTTCAAGTGGTTTATATGGAAATTTTGGACAAACCAATTACGGTGCGGCAAAACTTGGCTGTGTAGGCTTAATTAATACTCTCAAACTTGAGGGAGCAAAATACAATATTAAATGTAATGCACTAGCTCCTGTCGCTGGAACTAGGATGACAGAGGATTTAATGCCAGGAGAAGTTTTAGAAAAACTTCAGCCAGAATTTGTGACTCCTGCTGTAACTTATATGGTATCTGAAGATGCTCCTAATGGAGCAATAATCGCCGCTGGTGCTGGGGTTTTTACAAGAGTCATGATCCACGAAACGATGGGAGTTAATCTTGGAACTGAAGATGATATGACTGCAGAGAATATAGCCGATAATTGGGACAAAATTTCTGATATGACTGACGCAAAGCTTCCTTATCAAGGTGGAGACCAAACTGTCAAAATATTTGAACTGATTGGAAAAAGTTAAGGCTTTCCAACTCCAGGGATTTCTACCTCAATAGAGTGAATTTCTCCTTCAGGACTTGCCTGAGCTTCTTCAGGATCAGAGCTATTTGAAATAATCACATACAGTGTTTTTCTTTCTTTGCCTCCAAGCATACAAGCAAAAGCACCTTTTGGTGTGTTAATGGTATCTGTAATATTTCCGCCTTTTTCTATCCTCACAACTGCTTTAGTTGTGGGAGAAGCTATCCAAATTCCATTTTTTTCATCTAAGCAAATTCCATCTGGCACATGAAGATTTTTTGAATATTTTGAAAAATCTACTTTAGACAAGTCAAAGCCCATTGAACTTAGAAATTTAATAATTAAAAGAGAAAATAAAGGCGAGGTTCTTGCCCACAGTTTTCTATTAGTAAGTTCACCATTATCTTCGATATCAAAAGAAGTTAATTTAGCACCTAAGGTTTCGGCGATTATTAAATTTTTTCCATCTTCAGTAATTACAGTTCCATTTGGGAAAAGAAGATTATCAGGGCCTTTTAAAACTGTCCCATCAGATTTTACAATCATCAAATGGGTAGAGTTTAAACTCTCTCCAGCATCACCCATTCCAAAATTGCCAACATATGCAGTTCCATCTCTTCCAACAACCATATCATTGCATTTGTGTGCAACGTATTCAGATAAATCTGCATGAACAGAGATACTTCCTTCTGAGAATCTCAAAATTTTTCTATCTAACATTGAGACTATTAGCAGATCACCATTCGGTAGCCAACCCAAACCTGATGGTTGACTGGGAACTTCACATACTGTCTCTAATGAGTTGTTTTCATCCAATGTCATGACTTTGTGAGAGTAAAAATCAGAAAACCACAATTTATTTTCATGCCATCTAGGGCCTTCTCCAAAATAAAGCCCACCTGTTAATTTCTTTAATTCTTTCATATTTTTGTTAAAACTATTTCCTTAATAGTTTATTTCTTATTAAGTATTTTTAGTAGTTTTTGTGGATAATCTGTGATGATGCCATCCGCTTGCCATTTAGTAAGTTTTCTCATAAATCTACTATCGTTGACCGTCCAGGCTATTACAAAGTTTTCATCTTTTTTTAGTTTTTTTACAAGCTTAATCGATTCACTTGAGTCTATATGAAGGCTTATCCCGTCAGAGTTGGTGCTTCTAATTAATTCTTTTATTTTATCTATTTCATAATTATATAATGCAGGTATTGTATTTAATGT
>OCZA010000208.1_pt1 | contig 21421 bp, 23 predicted proteins | sample 1539021 | NCBI WGS metagenome assembly OCZA01 (sample SAMEA2619376, study PRJEB22493) | marine metagenome | biome: marine biome (ENVO:00000447); feature: surface water layer (ENVO:00002042); material: "saline water (ENVO:00002010), including plankton (ENVO:xxxxxxxx)" | depth 5 m | reverse complement strand
TAATTTTAGCGCCAGCAAGAGGTTGTTCATCTCTATATTTATCTCTCAAAGCCATTAATGCTGGCATCTCATTTTCAGCAAGAGATATTTCTCTTCTTCCAAATTCAGCAAGATTTATATCAGCAACTTTATAGTCATTTTCCATTTTTATTTCCTTATTTAATTTATTTAATATTTATTGTGAAATTTCTGAAGCTTTATCTGTTCTCTCCCATGAAAGATCAATATCAGTTCTTCCAAAGTGCCCATAAGCTGCAGTTGGAAGATAGATAGGTCTTTTTAAATCAAGCATATTAATAAGACTTTTAGGTCTAAGATCAAATTTTTCTTCTACAATTTTTTCAATTGCTTCTTTTGATATTTTTTCACTATTAAATGTATTCACATTAATAGAAGTTGGCTTTGCAACACCAATAGCATATGAAACCTGTATTTCACAATAATCAGCTAAACCTGCAGCAACAATATTTTTTGCTAAATATCTTGCTGCATATGCAGCTGAGCGATCTACTTTTGATGGATCTTTACCAGAAAAAGCACCACCACCATGTCTTGCCATACCACCATATGTGTCGACAATTATTTTTCTTCCAGTAAGACCACAATCACCAACTGGACCACCAATAACAAATTTACCTGTTGGGTTTATGTAAATATTAGTTGAATCTAGAATCCACTCACTAGGGACTATAGGTTTAATAATTTGTTCCATAACCCCTTCTTTAATTTCTTCTTGAGTTACGTCCTCATCGTGCTGAGTTGAAAGTACTATTGCAGATAGACCTTCAATAGTTTTTCCATCATCTGAATAAATTGCGCTTACTTGGCTCTTAGCATCTGGTCTTAACCAAGCCAATTCATTACTTTTCATCACGTCTGCTTGTTTTTTTACTAATCTATGAGAAAGATCAATCGGTAGAGGCATCAATGATTCTGTTTCTGTGCAAGCGTAGCCAAACATCAAACCTTGGTCACCAGCACCTTGTTCAAGGTTTTCACCTTCACCCTCGGTAACTCCTTGAGAGATATCAGGTGATTGTTCAAATACAAGATTTGTAAATTCACATGTATCACCATTAAAGCCATACTCATCTGTATCGTAACCAATATCATTTATAGTTTTTCTAACAACAGGCTCTAAATCTGGACTACCAAGTGATGTTATTTCACCAGCAATAAAGACCATATTATTTTTAATCATCGTCTCACAAGCCACTCTACTATTTGGATCCTCTGATAAATATGCATCTAAAACTGCATCTGAAATTTGATCACATACCTTATCTGGATGTCCTGCGGAAACTGATTCCGATGTAAAAATGTAACTCATATGTTTTCTCCCCGAAACTTTTAAATATAGCAATATTGTTAAAAAAAAATAATGCGCACTCAATTTAACTACTTTATTTGAAAAAATTCAATTTTATCTATGCTTTTTATCTTAAAAACATTATTATCCATTAAAGCAAACGGGGAAATTAACTTTGCACCAATCAGATCCAATAAATGCTCTTAGATTTTTGTCGATTGATGCTGTGCAAAAAGCTAATTCAGGTCACCCCGGGATGCCCATGGGAATGGCAGAAATCGCTACAGCCTTATGGAAGAATCATTTAAAACATAATCCATTAAATCCAACCTGGTTCAATAGAGATAGATTTGTATTATCAAATGGACATGGCTCTATGCTTTTGTATAGTTTGCTTCATTTAACTGGCTATCCTTTGTCTATTGACGATATTAAAGACTTTAGACAATTAAAATCTAAAACACCAGGTCATCCAGAATATGATTTAGACACAGGTATAGAAACAACAACTGGCCCCTTGGGACAAGGGATTGGAAATGCTGTTGGCATGGCAATATCAGAAAAGATAATGGCGGCAGAATTTAACAAAGAAGATATAAAACCTATTGATCACTATACATATGTATTTCTAGGTGATGGTTGTTTAATGGAAGGCGTATCTCATGAAGCATGCTCTTTTGCAAGCACTCATAACCTTGGGAAGTTGATATGTTTCTATGATCAAAATGGGATTTCTATTGATGGAGAAATTGAAAATTGGTTTACAGACGATTCAGTTAAAAGATTCGATGGGTATGGCTGGCAAACGATTTGCGTTGATGGACACAATGTCGAAGAAATTAATGAAGCAATAGTTAAAGCAAAAAACGAAACAAACAAACCATCGATGATATTTTGTAAAACAACAATTGGTTTTGGTTCACCAAATAAGTCTGGTACAGCAGATGTTCATGGTGCTCCACTGGGTGACGAAGAGATTGAAAAAACAAGAAATGCTCTTGATTGGCAATACCCTCCTTTTGAAGTACCTGAAAATATATATGAATTTTGGAATTCAAAAGATTCTGGAAACGAGGTTAATACCTCTTGGGATGAAATAATTGAAAACTATCAAGAAAAGTATCCAGATGAGTCAATGGAGCTTCATAGAAGAATAAAAGGAGAAATGCCTGAAAACTTTGAAGACAATTTTAAAGTGTTTCTTGAGGAGTGTAATTTAAATAATCCATCAATGGCAACACGAAAAGCCTCTAAAGCATGTTTAGATTTTTTTGTAAAAGAAATGCCAGAACTTATTGGCGGATCAGCTGATTTAACACCATCAAATAATACTTTTTCAGCATCAAGCTCAACCTTCTCTAATGAAAACCCATCCGGAAATCATATTAATTATGGAGTAAGGGAGTTTGGCATGTCTGCAATAATGAATGGCATGGTTCTCCATGGAGGCATAAAGCCATACGGAGCTACCTTCTTAGTTTTTACAGATTATGCTAGAAATGCGGTTAGACTATCTGCCCTTATGGGTCTTCCAAACATTTTTGTTTATACGCATGACTCAGTAGCTCTTGGCGAAGATGGTCCAACACATCAGCCAATAGAACATATGGTAACTTTAAGATCAACACCTAATTTGAACAATTGGAGACCAGCTGATCTAGTTGAGACAGCTGTTGCTTGGAAAAATGCAGTTAGCTCAACTAAGACACCTACCTGCCTTATTTTTAGCAGGCAAGGAACTTCACCAATTAATAGAACATCCGATCAACTAAATGCTATTAAAATGGGTGGATATTTACTCAAAGTAAATGATAGTCCTGATTTGACTATTATTGCATCAGGAAGTGAGCTTCAGTTAGCATTAGATGCTTCAATAGAACTAGAGAATGACTCAATAAATGCAAATGTTGTGTCAATGCCATCATTAGATATTTTTTTAGAACAAAGCGAAGAATTTCAAAACACTATTATTGATTCTTCTAAACCAGTTCTTGTTGTTGAGTGTGGCCACCCTAATTCTTGGTACAAAATCTTAAATAGAAGCGATAAAGTTATTGGAATAGAAAGCTTTGGCGAATCTGCACCAGGCAATGTATTGCTAGAACATTTTGGATTTACTATAGAAAATGTGGTTGATACAGCAAAATCACTAATTAATGATTAATCTCTCCTCAGAAGATATAACTTCTAAAAATCTTGTTATACGCGTTGATATGAATGTGCCAATTAAAGACGGTATTGTTTTAGACTCGACCAGAATAGAGGCTTGCATTCCTACTATCATGTTCGCATTAAATCATGGAGCAAGGATTTTATTAATTAGCCACTTAGGCAGGCCAACAGAAGGAAGTTTTGATGAAAAATTTTCTTTAAAACCTGTTGCTGAATCTTTAAGTAAGATTATCAATATGTCATGTGAAGTTATTGATGATTTAGAGTCAGAACATATTTTTAAAAGCGAATCAGTTATTCAAGTTCTTGAAAATATAAGATTTTTTAAAGGCGAAAAAGAAAACTGCAAAGACTTAGGATACAAATTAGCAAATCTTGGAGATATATATGTTTTTGATGCGTTTGGGACAGCACATAGAGAACAAGCTTCAACCCATGCCGCAATTGAGCATGCTTCTATTGCATGTGCCGGCCTTCTTATGGAGAAAGAAAACAAATTCTTATCTCAAGCTCTTGATAGTTTTAAAGCACCGTATATAGCAATTATTGGTGGCGCTAAAGTTTCCTCTAAACTTGAATTAATAAAACATATTAATTCAGTTGCTGATCACATAATTGTTGGAGGAGGTATTGCAAATACCTTTTTGAAAGCCGCAGGATTAGACGTAGGACAATCTTTGGTTGAGGATTCAATGCTAGATATAGCAAAAGAGCTAATTGAAGAAGGTAAGATAGTTCTGCCAAGAAACGTTACGACATCAAAATCATTTGAAGGAAAAGATATTAAAGAAAAGTCAGTTAATGAAATTACTGAAGAAGAAATGATCTTAGATCTTAGTATTGAAGAAAAAACACTCTCTTTAATAAATGATGCAAAAACTATCCTTTGGAATGGCCCCGTTGGAGTATTTGAAAATGATCTTTTTGCTGAAGGAACAAGATGCCTCTCAAAAGCTATTTCAAAATCAAAGGCTTTTTCATTAGCTGGGGGAGGCGAAACGTTATCTGCAATTAATAAATATATAAATCCAGATGATGTATCATATTGTTCAACTGGCGGAGGAGCCTTTTTGGAGTTTATGGAAGGTAAGACTTTACCATCGATCAAAGCTTTAAATTTAAAAGAAATTAGGAGTTAACTTATGTCACTATCCAATATTGAAGAAATAGCAACCTTTATAGTTGCTGATGGAAAAGGAATCTTAGCAGCAGATGAAAGCAACCCTACTTGTGGAAAAAGGTTTGATTCAATTGGTGTTGATTCAACAGAAGAAAACAGAAGAGACTACAGAGAATTGCTTTTTAGATCAAAAGGCATGAAAGGAAATATAGGTGGAGTAATATTATTTGATGAAACAATAAGACAAAAAGCAAAAGATGGAACTTTGCTTAGAGATATAATCTCTGATCAAGGTGCACTTCCTGGCATCAAGGTAGATAAAGGGTTACAACCAATTGAGGATTGTCCCAATGAAACTGTAACAGTAGGGCTAGATGGGTTAGATGAAAGATTAAAAGAGTATTCATCTATGGGCGCAAAATTTACAAAATGGAGGGCTGTTATTAACATTGGTGATGGAATTCCAACTGACAAATGCATCGATGCAAATATGCAGGCGTTAGCTGATTATGCTAAATGTGCACAAGATAATGGAATGGTTCCTATCGTTGAACCAGAGGTTTTAATGGATGGAGAACATAATATTGATCAATGTTTTGAAGCAACAGAAAGATCTTTAAAATCTTTATTTTCTCATCTTGAAAAAGCCAGCGTTAATATTAAAGGGACACTTTTAAAGCCCAATATGGTTACTTCTGGTAAAGATGCTACTGATCAAGCAAGTGTTGAAGAGGTTGCCCAGAAAACATTAGATTGTTTGATTGCCAATGTTCCAGCGGAACTTCCTGGAATAACCTTTTTATCTGGAGGTCAATCAGAAATTCTGGCAACAGCTCATTTAGATGCAATGAATAAAATTGGTGGCTTTTCATGGAAATTAAGTTTTTCCTATGGAAGAGCTCTTCAAGCTGCAGCCCTAAAGGCTTGGGAAGGAAAGTCAGAAAATGAGTTTATTTCTCAAGATGAATTATCTCATAGAGCAGAAATGAATAAGCTAGCTTCTTTGGGCCAATGGGAACAAGAGCTTGAAGACAGATAAAATTTGTTAGCAACTGTTCAAAGAGTTTCAAGAGCCGAGGTTATTATTGATGGCCAAGTTTTTTCTTCAATTAAAAGAGGCTGCCTTCTTTTTGTTTGTTTTGAAGAAAGTGATAGTTTCGAAGAAGTTAAGGAAATGACTGATAAGCTAATAGCATTCAGAATGCTGGACGGCCCAAAAGGTATATCATCAAGATCTTTAAAAGATTCTGACGAAGAGGTTTTAATAGTTAGTCAGTTTACTTTAGCTGCAATTACCAACAAAGGTAGTAAGCCAAGCTTCCATAAGGCTGCAAAAACTGATGATGCAAAATTACTGTATGATAAATTTGTGAGTGAGTTTAAAAAAACATCTTTAAGAATTGAAGAGGGAAAGTTTGGAGCTTTCATGGAAATAAATTTGGTCAACACTGGACCAGTAACTTTTAATTTTAAAACTTAAAAAACTTATGAAGAATATCTCAATTTTTTGTGGAGCTCATGAGGGTAAAAATCCAGAGTATGCCAGTGCTGCTAAGTCTGTTGCGAAATCTATAGCTAAAAAAGGAATTAATGTTGTTTTTGGTGGAGGTAATGTAGGGCTTATGAAAATTATTTCTGATACTGCTTTAGATAATGGAGTTAAGGTTTTAGGTATATCTCTTAAATCTTTACACGCATTGGAACTGGCCAATCCAAGATTAGATGAGATAGTCGTATCAGAGACTTTGCTTGATAGAAAGGATGAATTTATGTCTAGATCAGACGCATTTATTGTTCTACCAGGGGGTGTAGGATCTTTAGATGAGCTTGCAGAAATTATGGCAAGTAATCAATTGGGTATTATTAATAAGCCTGTTGGTATCTTAAACACTGAAGGTTATTACGATTATCTTCTGAAATGGTTTAATAAAGCAGTTGATGAGGGTTTTATCTCTCCTTCAAATTTACAAGAATTATTAGTATCTGATTCACCAGAAGAATTAGTTGAAATGATAATAAATCATCAAAGACCCTCTGATGACAATTGGACTGAAAGACTTGGCTTGTAGGTAATGTCTTTTGAAGAGATCAGAGTAATAACCGTAGTTTATTTAGCAGTTTTTTTACCTCTTTTAATTTATTTTCAAAATAAAAATAGACTGCCAAGTTGGGTGCCAACTTTTTATATTATTGGAGTTATAGTTTGTGCGCTTGGCTGGGAGCTTTGGTTCACGTATGGCTGGTTAGATGGGGACTCTGTTAATCTTAGGAGATCTGAGGTTTTAAATAATTGGCTTCCAAAAAATATAAACTGGTTGATGAACTCTATGGGAGACGCTGGTGCGGTTTTATTAGGTGGGGCATGGATTATGTGGCTCTCTCACAAAAAAGATGTAAAAGTTTTTAAGGAATGGAAATGGAGTGCTTTTTGTATCTTATTGATATGGTGTATCGGCCAAAACATATTAGTAGAAATGTTTTTATATCACGATCAATTAGCTGAGGGTAAGCCTCTTTCATGGGCACCGCTATCACCACTTGGCCCATATTTCAATCCGACACTTTTTGAATTTAATGATCGAACAATAAAGCTTCAATCGCAAGTTCCATGGATGATATTACCTTGGTTCTTTTATAGAACTTTAATAAATTTAAACAAAAGTTCTTAATTTTTATCCTTTGATAACAAAATACCCAATTCGAATAATATCCACATTGGTATTGCAAGGAATAATTGTGAGAAAACATCAGGTGGAGTTAATAACATTCCAATAACTAAGAAAAGAACTATCAAGTAAGGCCTTGCCCTTATTAAGGATGCCTTCGACACCATGCCACTATTTACTATGAGGATAGTTGCTATTGGAATCTCAAAAGCTATACCAAAAGCAAAAACAAGTTTGAAAATAAAACTAAGATACTGACTTATGTCTGTCATGACCTGTATAGAATCAGGCGCCATACCAATAAAGAATTTAAAAATTATTGGACAGACTATAAAAAAGGCAAAGCCAGCACCACTAAAAAATAAAATAATAGTTGAAAGCATTAAAGGAGCAGTAAATCTTTTTTCACTTTTATAAAGCCCAGGAGATATAAATATCCATGTTTGATAGAACAACCATGGCATTGAAAATAACAGAGCTATATAAATCACCAATTTGATTGGAGCCATAAATGGCGAAGCAACTTCGGTTGCAATCATAGAGCTTCCATCGGGAAGCAAGCTTATAAGTGGGGCTGCTACAAAAGAATATATTTCTGATGCAAACGGAATACCGACAATAACTAAAATACCAAACAAGATAATAACTTTTAGCAATCTAGTTCTTAGTTCCAGTAAGTGATTTGAGATAGACTCTTTAGTCATCTTTTGAATCTTTATTATTTTCCAGCTCTTCCATTCGCAGCTCATTAAACACATCTTTCTTAAGCTCATCAGTTCCAATATCTTCTTCGATATCTTTTTTGAAGTCGCTTAGTTTGTTCTCTATTCTTTTGTAAAACTTAATAAGAATTTTTAATACTTCAGGTAATCTTTTTGGACCAATAATAATTAGCCCCAATATAATAATAATTAGAATTTCGAGAAAGCCAATTTGAAACAATGTTAGTCTTCTTTTTCTTTAGATTCTTCGTCTTTGAGAGCTTTTTTAAAGCCTTTAATACTTGAACCAAGATCAGACCCAAGAGACCTTAATTTACCACTTCCAAAGATTAGAAAAACAACAACTAAAATAATTAGTAACTGCCAAATACTTATTCCGCCAAAGCCCATATTTTCTCCTATGAAACTATCACTATGATAGCTATAGTGGATATTATAACAATTCCAATAACTCTAATGAGGTATTTTTGATTAGATAACTGAACTTCTAGTTCTTCAATCTTCTTTGCATTTGATTCTTTGCTTTTTGAATAATTTCGTAACTCATCTAAAGCTTCATATACTATTCCAGGAACCTCTGATGCCTTGAATAATAAATCCTCTTTATTTTCTACAATATAATCCTTCAGCTTAAGAGGACTAAATTGTTCAGTTAACCAATTATCAAGATAAGGCTCAGCTATACCCCAGAAGTCTAGCTCAGGATATATTTGTCGACCCATACCTTCAATATGTATAAGTGTTTTTTGAAGTAAAACAAGAGAAGTTTGAAGAGACAACCCATACTGTCTTGTGCTTTGAAATAGATATAAAAGTAGTTTGCCAAATTCAATTTCAGATAAGGGTTTTTCAAAAATTGGCTCACAACAAGCTCTTAAAGTATTTTCAAGTTCTATACTATTAGTATTAGCATTTACCCAGCCAGAGCTAATAAATAAGCTAGCAAGAGATTTATAATTCTGTTTTAATACTGCCTGCAGCATTCTTGCTAATGTATATCTCTCATCGTTTGATAGTGAGCCAGTTATAGCACAATCAATTGCAATATATCCTGGGTCATTCGGGTTTTCTTTCGAAACAAATATATTTCCAGGATGCATATCAGCATGAAAGAAATTATCCCGAAAAACTTGATTAAGAAAAATCATGACTCCATTCTCAGCAAGAGCTTTCTTATTTATTCCATGATCTTCAATCTGTTTGATATCTGTGCAAGGTATGCCATCAATCTTTTCAAGAACCATAACCTTAGAAGTTGTAAGATCCCAATACACTTCTGGAATATATAGTTCGCTAGAATCTAGAAAGTTTTTTCTTGTTAAATTGGTGTTTGAGGCTTCTAACTTAAGATCGAGCTCTTTGAGAATTGTTGTTTCATAATCCCTTATTACTTCATTTGGCTTCAACCTATAGCTATCCTTATAAATATAAGAAAATATTCTTGCTGCGGCCTTAAGAAGTCTTAGATTTTTTTTAACATTCTTTTCGATATTTGGACGAAGAACTTTTACTACAACCTCATTTCCATTTTTAAGTTTTGCTGAATGAACTTGAGCAAGCGAGGCTGCAGCTAATGGAGTTTCTTCAAAAGTATCAAATATGTTTTCAATAGAATCTCCTAATTCTGATTCAACAATTTTTTTAAATTTTGAAACAGCAAATGGTTTGCAGCTATCTGTAAGGCTTTCTAGTTCTTTGGCTGTTTGAAAATCTAGGATATCTGTTCTTGTTGACAACAATTGACCAAATTTTGTAAATATAGGACCAAGAGACTCTAAATATTTTGCTAATTTTTTTCCATTTGGTTTAAAAAATATACCTTTATTAATGCCTATTACCGACATTCTTAACAACTCATACACCACTATTAAAAAATTCATGAACCTCTTAAAGCCTCTATTCTATCTATTCTTATAGCGATATCTCTTAGTCGCCTTCGTATTTTTCTTTGTTTTTTATCATCGTATACTTCAGATGATTTAAAGATCTTATTTACAATAGCATAGGTAAATACAGCTGGTAAATTGCCAAAATATTTATCGATCAAATAAATTAAATCAATATTTGATTTATAAATTGCATTAAAAAATACAATAGCAAGTTCAGAATCTCCATATATAAGATTTTTATTAATATTTCCTGAAGCAAGAACTCTTAATAATTCTATTAAAGTTCCCTTTATCTCAAAATCATGGTTTTGATGCTGAAATGTAATATCAGAACTATCGTTATCTATGACCAGGTAAATTTTTTGATGTCCTTTAATGCTAATACAAATACATATTGGAGCTATTTCGCTTAACGCACTCTTTAAATTTGGAGATGACTCCTCAACATCTTTGAGCAGCTTCTTAAAACCACTTTTAATGTTAATCATTGCTTCCAATATGAATGGCAACTATCCCATTAAGTAAGTTATAAAATTTTGCTTCTTTAAAGCCAGATTCTATGATCATCTTTTTTAGATTCTCTTGATCAGGATGCATTCTTATAGACTCTGCAAGGTATTGGTAGCTATCAGAATCATTTGCAAGAATAGAGCCTAGTCTTGGGAGAATATTAAAAGAATACCAATCGTATATTTTTGAAAAAATCGGATTGATTGGTTTTGAGAACTCTAGGATCAAAAGTTTACCTTCTTTTTTTAGACACCTTCTCATCTCTTCGAGCCCCCTTTCTTTATTTGTAAAATTTCTTAGACCGAATCCGACAGTAATTAAATCAAAGGCGTTATCTCTAAAAGGCAATATCTCTCCACTTAGCTGACAAAAAGAGCAGTTATGATTAAAGCTTTCATTTATTGCTCTGTCTCTACCTTCACTTAACATCTCATAGTTAATATCGCTCATATAAATACTGGTATTAGGATATTCTTTAGAAATGATTTTTGATATATCACCTGTCCCACTGGCAATATCCAGTATTACATCATCATCACCAACTGAAGCTAATTCAACTAGAATTTTTTTCCATAATCTATGCATACCAAAAGACATTGCATCATTCATAATGTCATAGTTTTTGGAAACGGATGTAAATACATCTCCTACATACTTACTTTTTTCAGATTCTTGTACTTCTTTAAAGCCAAAATGAGTCTTTTTGTTCATATATTAGTTATCTCTAAATTTTATGAAATTATTGTATCTGCTTTTACTTATAACACCATTTATTACGTCTTTAATAACATTGCATCCATCATTATTAATATGGTTACAGTCATTATATTTACAACTTTTCGATGACTCATGTATTTCTACAAACCCATTTATCAGTTCATCTTTTGAGTATTCAATCAATTCAATGTCGCGCATTCCTGGAGAGTCGATAATTTTTATATTGTTAGGTAATTCATATAAAGAAGATACAGAGGTGGTATGAACTCCTTGGTTATTTGATAGCTCATTTGTTTTAAGTTTTTGGCCAATAATTTTTGAACTAAGTGTTGATTTCCCAGCTCCAGAATTGCCAACAAATAAAACACACTTATTTTCTGAAAATTTTTTCAGCTCTTCTAGGTTCTCTTCAAATTTTGCTGAACAATTTATTATTTTCATATTGATATCTCTGTACACAGAAAGCTTATTCATATATTCGTCATCAGAGTCAATATCGATCTTATTATTTATGATAAATGGTTCAATACCTGAAAAAATAGCTTTAAGAATCCATTTATCAATGAACTCTGATGATGTTTTTGGCTCTGGTGTCACCAATATTCCAACATGAGTTACATTAGCTGCAAACAGCTTATCTTTGTTGCCGTTCTTTTTTGATAAAACAGAGGATCTGTTATTAATTTTAATGATATTTCCAAGATGTTTTTTGCTATCTTGTATAATTTCTACCTCAACATAGTCACCAACTACTATATTTTTGATTGCCAAGCAGTTTAATTTGCCAGATTTTGTTTTAACAAGACAGCTATTAGAATAGAATTCTATTACTTGCCCGGTTTGAACTTTTTTCATAATAAGAACAAAATACACTAAACAGGCGATTATAAGAAGAGATGAAAACATTACAATCAAGAGATAACTTAATTTGGATCGATCTTGAAATGACAGGACTAGATCCTGATAAAGAAAAAATTATAGAAATCGCCACACTAATAACAGACTCAAACTTAAATATTGTCGCTGAAGGACCTAATCTTATTGTCTCTCAATCATCTACTCTACTAAATGCAATGGATGACTGGAACCAAAATCAACATGGTTCATCTGGATTGATTGATGAAGTAAAAAAAAGTGTGATTACAGAACAAGTTGCCGAGATAGAAACCTTAGAATTTATATCAAAGCATGTGGGTGAAAAAGTTTCGCCAATGTGTGGTAACACCGTATCGCACGATAGAAGATTTCTGTCTAAATACATGCCAAGACTAGAGGCATACTTCAATTACAGACATATAGATGTTTCTTCTTTTAAAGAGGTTGCTGTGAGATGGATGAATGAAGCACAAGTATACGAAAAGAAAGGATCTCATAGAGCATTAGGAGATATCAAAGAGTCAGTCGAAGAGCTTAGATTTTATAAAAATCTTTTTATGCCTGATTAAATTAATCTTTTTTGTTAAATGGTTGGATATTCAAAGGTAATGGGCTTACTTGACCTTTATTTTCTTTAATTTTTGCTTCGCCAGTTTCGTTAACTTCGTCTATTCTAATGATCGAATTAATAGGAATATAACTCCTTTCTACTTTTGAAAATTCGTTTTTTAACTTTTCAGAAGTAGGATCAACCACTAGCTGTTTATCCTTATTGAAGATATACTCTTCGACCTCGATGAAACCGTACATGTCACTTTGGTATATTTGTTTTGCAAAAACTTCATAAATTTCACCAAGTTGAACGAAAATAATCTTGTAAACACTTTTTGTTTTCATAATACTTAGATATATAAGGGTTTAAATTGAGAATTATAGTTTAGATACTAACTAATATGGCTAAAAAATTATTTATAAAAACTCATGGCTGTCAGATGAATGAATATGACTCTGCAAAGATGTTTGATTTACTTGAAGAAAAAGAAGATTTTGAAATCGCAGAGACCGAAGAAGAAGCAGACTTACTTATTCTTAATACATGTTCAATAAGAGAAAAAGCTCAAGAAAGAGTCTTTCATCAAATTGGTAGATGGAGAAAGATTAAAGATAAAAATCCAAATCTTAAGATTGCAATTGGTGGTTGTGTAGCTTCTCAAGAGGGGGAAAAAATTATTAAAAGAGCTCCGGCAGTAGATATAGTCTTTGGACCTCAGACCCTTCACAAACTTCCAGAATTATATAATGAAAAAAAGAAAACAAATATCAATCAAGTAGACATATCTTTTCCAAAATTAGAGAAATTTACACATATACCAGTTCGAGGAACGGGAGAACCTTCTGCCTTTGTATCAATAATTGAAGGTTGTAATAAATATTGCTCATTCTGTGTTGTCCCCAAAACTAGAGGGCATGAAGTTTCTAGAACTATTGAAGACATTCTGAATGAAATTTCTGCATTAGCAGATAATGGTACAAGGGAAATTCATCTTCTTGGACAGAATGTTAATAATTTCAAAGGAACGTATAAGGGTGAGAAGTCATCACTTGCTAAGTTAATTGAGTTAACGGCTAAGATTGAAAATATAGAGAGAATTAGATATACAACCAGTCATCCTCATGAGTTTAAAGATGATTTAGTTGAAGTTTACGATAGAGTTCCAGAATTGGTAAGTCACGTTCATCTTCCTGTGCAAAGTGGCTCTGATAGAGTTTTAAAATTAATGAGAAGGAGGTACAACGTTGAGAAATATCTACATCTAATTGAAAAAATAAAGTCAGTTAGACCAGATATGAGCTTTTCTTCTGATTTCATTGTTGGATTTCCAGGAGAAACTAAGGAAGACTTTGAAGGGACAATGAATATTATTAATGAAGTTAGGTTTGATGAGTCATTTAGTTTTATTTATAGTCCCAGACCAAACACTACTGCATCAGACATGCCGGATGATGTCACTCAAGAAGAAAAAAAAGAAAGATTGAACATTCTTCAAAATAGACTGAACCAGTTGTCATTTGGATACAGCAGAAAAAAAGTTGGAACTGTTCAGAATTGTCTAGTGAATGGGCAGTCAAAAAGAGATCCAGGACAACTTCAAGCTAGAACAATTTGTAATCGTATTGTTAATTTTTCTTCAAATGATATTGATTTAGTTGGGCAAATGATTAATATTCAAATAAATGAAGCACTACCAAATTGTTTAAGGGGTAATTTACAAAATTAATGTCTAAAAACTCTGCTTTAACTAATCTTGAATTAAAACCATTTGATGCAAACATTATGATTAGGTTTGTAGGAGAATTTAATGCAAATCTTAAATTTGTAGAAAAAACTTTTGATGTAAAAATATTCCAGAATGGCCATAATCTTAAAATTTCTGGATGTGAAGATAATGTTAATCAATCAAAAAATGCTTTGCTAAGACTATACGAAGCGGCAGGGCAAGGAGATGAGATATCAAAAGAGATTTTACACTTATGTATTCATGATGATGATAGCATCAGTCAAAATCAAGAAATAATCATTAAAACACCAAGAAAAAGCATTGCTCCTAGAGGCAAAAATCAAAGGCTCTATCTAGAAAATATTCAAAATTATGAAATTAATTTTGGTATTGGGCCAGCAGGAACAGGAAAAACTTATCTAGCTGTTGCAGCTGCTGTTGACGCTTTGCTCAAAGAAAAAGTTGATAGGATAATTCTTGTTAGACCAGCAGTAGAGGCTGGTGAAAAGCTTGGTTTTTTACCAGGCGATCTTTCTCAGAAAGTCGACCCTTATTTGCGCCCTCTTTATGATGCCTTATATGAAATGTTAGGAACTGATAAGACTGAGAGTCTTCTAGCTAAAGGGATTGTAGAAATAGCTCCATTAGCTTATATGAGGGGTAGAACATTAAATAACTCATTTATCATTGTTGATGAAAGTCAGAACACTACTAAAGAGCAGATGAAAATGGTTTTAACAAGAATGGGGTTTGGTTCTAGTTTAGTTATAAATGGAGATTTAACTCAGATCGACCTGCCAAAACAGATTAAATCTGGGCTCTCACACTCAATCGAAGTGGTTCAAGGTACAGATGGAGTAGGTTTTACAAACTTTTCTTCTAAAGATGTTGTAAGACACCCTTTGGTTAAAAAAATAATTGATGCTTATAAATATTTTGAAGAAAAAACAAAATCATAAATGACCCTAAAAGTTATATGTACAGAAGGCGTTGTAATTGAAGAAGATCTTCTCAATAAGTTCACAGAAGCATTTAAATTAATATCAAAAGAAGAAGACCTTGATAAAAATGCATCAATAAATATTAAAATCATTAAAAATAAAGAGATGTTAAATTTGAATAATCATTTTAGAAACAAAGAATCATCTACTAATGTTCTGTCCTTTACGAACGAAGATATTTCAAAATCTATAACAGGCAATCTTGGTGATATAGCTATTAATTATGACTATATTCTTGAGGAATCTAATGAACAAAATAAAACTTTTGATGATCATATGATTCACATGTTAATCCATGGCATATATCATATATTAGGGTTTGACCATGATAATGATAAGGTTGCAAATGTTATGGAAAAAAAAGAAGTGACCTTACTAAATAAATTAAATATTTCTAACCCATATAATTAAATGAACGAAAAACAAAATAATGAAGAAGGTAAGCCCCCGTCGGGATTTATTAGTAGATTAAAAAAGTATTTTAGAAATCCATTTTTTATAAAAACTCAATCTGTTTCGGAAGTTACTGATTTTCTTAAGGATGCTCTTGATCAAAATGTTATTGATAAAGAGGCTGAATCAATTGCTACGAAAGCAATCAAATTAGGAGATATTACTGCTAAGGAAATAATGATTCCAAGAGTTGATATGGTAACAATTCAAGTTGATGAAGATACTAATAAAATAATTGAAAAGATTATTGATTCTGGCCACTCAAGATACCCAGTTTTAGGCAATGAAAGGAATGAGGTTGTAGGAATACTTCTAGCTAAAGACATTTTGCCTAAATTGTTCAAGGGAACCAAAGAATTTGATATCAGTGAAATGCTTAGAGACCTTAATGTTGTACCTGAAACTAAGAAAATTGACTCATTATTAGAAGAATTTAAAGAAGATAAATCTCATTTAGCAGTCGTAATAGATGAATATGGAACAATTTGCGGTTTAATTACAATTGAAGATATCTTAGAGGAATTGGTTGGAGAGATTGAAGATGAGCACGACGTTGATTTAAATGAAATCATTGAAATAGATAATAATAATTTTAGAGTAGATGCTAAAATTGAATTAGAAGAGTTCGTAAGCTTTTTTAATCTTAAAATAGATCCACTTACTATTGATGCTGAAACTTTAGGAGGATTATTTATATCAAAATTTGGAGTTCTTCCAAAGATAGGCGATAAAATTAAAATAGAAAATGTATCTATTGAAGTGCTAGATACTAATGCGAGAAGAATTAAGACATTCAAAGTAAGTAAAAATATATGAAAATAAAAAATCTTTTAGTCCCATTCATCATAGGACTGATTGGAATATTTTCATTTGCACCCTTCTCTCTTAAGTTTCTTATATTTGTATCTTACGCATATCTAATAAATATATTGCTTTATGGAAAAGATAGTAGATTTCTTAAGGTTCTTTCTTGGGGTTTAGGACATTGGGGATTTGGAATGTCTTGGATAATAGTAAGTGTTTACTATTATGGAGAAACAAGCATTGCAGCATCTTCTGTAATATTCTTACTTTTAGTATTTATTTTGTCAGTAGTTTTTACATGCCCTATTTTGTTAATAAAAGTCTATCTAGAAAAACTTAAAATAACGGATAAATACTCAACAATTTTAGTAGTTTCTAGTTTACTAGTAGTAAGTGAGCTAAGTAGATATTATTTGTTAAATGGAGTTCCATGGTTAATTCCAGGGAACATATACTTAGATACTCTGACCCAGAATATATATCCTTTTTTCGGTGTTACAGCTGCCTCATTGTTAATTTATATCTTATGTACTTGTTTAGTTGTTTTTTATGAAAAGAAGAAATTCCTTTTTTCAATAATTTTTATTTTAATATTTTCATTAATACCAAACTATAAATCACTAAATGAATTAAAAGATGGAACTCTGGTTTCTATCATTCAGCCATCCTCAGATCCTTTTCTTAAATATGAAAAGAACTACTATGAACAAATAGAAGATAATTTAATTAACTTAGTAATGTTAACTTCAAATAATTCTGAAATTATTGTGTTGCCTGAAGCTGAACTTCCTTATTCTATAAAAAGTCCTAGATTTACTGAATTTATTAATAAAATCCCAAATTCAGACAAATTGGTGATGGGAGCATGGGATTTAAATGAAAATTCCATATTTAATACAATTTATAGTATTAAAACTATGGAATCATACAAAAAGACTCATTTAGTTCCATTTGGAGAATATATTCCTTTTATTAAAAATTTAAGGGGAATAATAGATTTCTTTGATCTTCCCATGTCAAATGTATCGCATGGAGCTAATAATCAAAGAAATATAATGATTAATAAGGATATAGCGATAGCCTCACCTATTTGTTTTGATATAGCTTTTTCTAATACAGTAAGAAAAATGAACAAAAGTTCTTTTTTAATGATTAATGTTTCAAACGATACCTGGTTTGGTGACTCAATAGGTCCATATCAGCATTTAAGTATTGCAAGAATAAGATCAATTGAAAATAATAGATGGACCATAAGAGCCACTAATGATGGTATATCAGCTATCATTAACAATAAAGGAACAATTGTTGATAAATTAGGTAAGGGTGAATCAGGTATACTTGAAAGTAAAATTAAATTAATTGATTCAAATAGTATCTATAATAAATTTGGGTACCTATTTACTTACATTTATTCATTTATTATATTATCCGCAACCTTTTCAAATTATTTATGGCAAAGATTTATATCAAAATAACAATTTTATTAGCAATTACTGGCTTACATCCATCTTTATATGCTTCACTAAGCCCATATAATGACTTGAATATTGTTGTTGATATCTCTGAACAGAGGCTCTATTTGCTTAATGATCAGCTTATTCTTCATAGTTACCCTATTTCTTCATCTAAATATGGAGAAGGAAGCACTGAAAATTCATTTAAAACACCATTAGGAATGCATGAAATCAAAAGAAAAATCGGTGATGAGGCAAAATTAAATAGCATATTTGTTGCAAGAACAAATACAAATAAATTAGCTGAGATCATTAAAATGGATATTGATACCGAAGATGATCATGTCACCTCCAGAATTCTTTGGCTAGATGGCAAAGAAGAGGGTGTTAATAGGGGTAAGGGAATAGATTCCTTCCAAAGATATATCTATATTCATGGTACTCATGAAGAAGGTTTAATAGGTAAAAAAGCATCTCATGGGTGCATAAGAATGTTTAATAATGATGTAGTTTCTCTATACGAGTATGTCAAAGAAGGGACAAAAGTCTATATAAGAGCATAATAACTGGTATTTTGTAAAGTTAAAAATTATTTGCTACTGATGACATTTCAAAGCCTAGCTTATCCTTTCTTTCATCCTTTTGGGGTGCTTCTGCTAGTTTTTCACCATTTTTAGCAAGATTTATAAGCATCTCACTTGGTTGATAAGCATCATTGCCAGTAATTTCTTTATATTTCTCTAACTTTTCAATAACAACATCTAGTCCCATTGCATTAGCATGATGCATGGGTCCACCTCTCCATATAGGGAATCCATAACCATTAATATATACAACGTCAATATCTGCCGCTCTTTGAGCCACTCCTTCAGAAAGAATATCAGCTCCTTCATTTATTAAAGCCAATATACATCTATCAACAATCTCCTCATCTGAAATATCTCTTCTAGTAAAACCATTTTCTGATGAAATTTTTTCGTATGTTGCTTCATTTTCTGGAGCTGGGTTTGGAGCTCGAGATCCTTCAGAATAATTGTAATATCCTGCAGAGCTCTTTTGGCCAAATCTATTTTGTTCGCACAGTTCATCACCAATTTTTGCATGCAATGGTGATTCCTTACCGCCAAGTTTCCTTGCCCTCCATCCAAGATCTAACCCAACTAGATCCATCATTCTAAAGGGACCCATATTTAGACCGAAAGATTCCAGAGCTTGATCAACTTGATGGGGAAGGGCGCCTTCCAATAGAAGCATGTTTGCTTGAGCTGTGTAACGAAAAAGCATCCTATTTCCAATAAAACCAGGAGCGTTAAGTGATACAACCGCTGCTTTTTTTAGCTTCTTACCAATGGCCATAATAGTTGCCAATGTCTCATTTGATGTTTGTTCACCTCTTACAACTTCTAAGAGTCTCATAATATTCGCTGGACTAAAAAAGTGAGTACCAACTACCAGTTCAGGCCTTTTTGTAACTGATGCAATAGAATCTATATCTAATCCTGATGTGTTACTCGCTAAGATAGCATCATCTTTTACATGTTCATCTAAAGACTTAAATATTTCATGTTTAAGCTCTAGATTTTCATAAACGGCTTCGATGACTATGTCACAATCTGAAAGGTCTTTATAGTCTAAACTCGATGTAACTAATCCAAATACCATATCCTTTTGCTCTGCAGTTAACTTTCCTCTTCCAACCATAAAATCATAATTTTTTTCAATTACAGATATGCCTCTTTTTAGATTATCTTCGTCTTGATCAATAATGTGGACAGGAATTCCTGCATTGGCAAAACACATGGCTATACCACCGCCCATAGTTCCCGAGCCAATTATCCCTGCTTTTTTAATATCTTTTGTTTTTGTATCTTTTGGAACATCTGCAATTTTTGAAGCAGCTCTTTCTCCAAAGAATATATGAATCATTGCTTCACGTTGTGGATGAAGAAGACATTCTAGAAAATACTCACCTTCTTTTTTTAAACCTTCATCAAAATCGTCTAAATTTATAGCTGATTCAACACATTTTATGATCTGTCCTGGGGCAAACTGTCCTTTTCTTCCCTTTGCAGCCATTGCTTGGGCCTCTAAAAGAACTTTCTCGTCTCCTCTTGCTTCAATGACCTTTTCATTCATGTCTCGCACTTTAGGATGATTTTTAGTACTTTCTGCCTTTTCTTTTATAAACGAAATAGAATCTTCAACAACATTTTCTGATATTTCATCAACAATACCTATATTTAAAGCTTTTTTTGCTGGTACATGGGCTCCAGTAAGCATCATTTTAAGAGCTTCACCTGGGCCGGTAAGTCTAGGGAGTCTCTGTGTGCCACCACCACCAGGTAATAGCCCTAAATTGACTTCGGGAAGACCAACAAATGCATTTTCAGCTACTATTCTGTAATTACAACAAAGGGCTGTTTCAAGGCCTCCACCAAGCGCAAAACCATTAATCGCAGCAACTACAGGCTTTGAGCATGATTCTAACTTATCAAATACCTCATTTAGAGTTATACCCTCACCATTTCCACCAAATTCTGAAATATCTGCTCCTCCAATAAAAGCTCGCCCTTTACCAGTAAGTACAACACCTATTACCGATGAATCGTCTTCAGCCCTTACTAAACAATCATATAGACCGGCTCTTACACCATCACTTAGAGGATTAACGGGTGGATTATCTACAGTAAGTACTGCAATGCCGTCTTTGATATCATATAAAACTGTGCCTTTCAAAATAATGCTCCTAATTTAGATAAAAATGCATTATACATAAAAAAAATATAATTTATTTTATAAATATGGTTGATAATCTATTATAAGTATATATAATAGTTTATGTCAGCACTCCTCTCCCCTATTAGAATTTGCTGACACTCTGGAATTGTGGAGGGCTCAGTCCCTCCATATCTTTTAAAGTTAGTTTGTTTTTAAAGAGGTTTGTTTTATGGAGAAATTTAGAGATAATATAGAAGTAATCTTTTTAGTTACCATATTTATTACTTCGTTATCGGCCATTACTCCTATAACATAGTTTTAACTTTTCAAACTTATGAAAAAACTTATACTATTTCCGCTATTTTTCTATTCATCATTTACTTTCGCTTGTTCTAATCTCCTTGATACGGAAATGCGGTTATTAGATTCAAGTGAAACAATTAATCTTTGTTCATATGAAGATCATGTTGTTCTAGTTGTTAATGTTGCAAGCCGTTGTGGATATACATATCAATATGCTTCTTTACAGAAACTTTATGAACAATACAAAGATGAAGATTTTGTAGTCCTTGGAGTTCCATCAAGAGATTTTATGCAAGAATATTCTGCTGAGGAAGACGTTGCAGAGTTTTGCTCTACTGAATATGGCGTAAACTTTCCCATGCTTGCGACTTCTAAAGTTCGAGGCCCAAAGGCAAGTTCTTTATATAAAAAACTTATTAAAGAAAGTG
>OCZA010000207.1_pt1 | contig 21462 bp, 18 predicted proteins | sample 1539021 | NCBI WGS metagenome assembly OCZA01 (sample SAMEA2619376, study PRJEB22493) | marine metagenome | biome: marine biome (ENVO:00000447); feature: surface water layer (ENVO:00002042); material: "saline water (ENVO:00002010), including plankton (ENVO:xxxxxxxx)" | depth 5 m | reverse complement strand
GATGAATGTGTGTATCAACTGGAAATGCTGGATGACCAAATCCTTGAGACATAACTACACTTGCAGTTTTGTGACCTACACCTGGTAACTTTTCTAGTTCCTCAAAACTTTCTGGAACTTTCCCTTTAAATTTTTTTACAAGTATTCTTGAAAGTTCAAATATTGCTTTAGATTTTTGAGGTGCTAATCCACATGGACGAATAATATTATAAATTGTTTTTTTGGGTACCTTTGTCATCTTTATAGCTGTGTTTGCTTTCTTAAAAAGCGATGGTGTAACTTGGTTAACTCTTTCATCTGTACATTGTGCACTAAGAAGAACAGCCACAACTAATTCAAATTTATTTTTGTGTTTTAGAGGGATAGGAACTTTTCTATATATACGATTGAGTATTCTAGAGACCTCTTGCGCCTTTTCTATTCTTTTCACTGTTTAAAGCCTCCTTCAAGAGTTACGTATTAAGTAATACTAATAATTATGACAAAATATAGCACTTATTAATACTAATAATATTGAATATTTCCATTGAAGTAGTATGGGTCTACCATCAAATTTCTATGGAGGAAATAATATGAAAAAGACTTTAAGCATAGTTTTGTCTTTGCTTTTCATGGGTATTTTTTCACCAGCAATTGCAAATAATATTAAGTGGTCAATGCCAGGTGATTCATTAACTCTTGATCCGCACGCACAAAACGAAGGACCAACTCATATGGTGTCTCGTCAGGTTTACGAAAGTTTAGTAACTCGAGGTATCAATATGGAAATAGAAGCTCAGCTTGCTGAGTCATGGGATGCAACTGCTCCAGACACATGGATTTTCAATATTCGAAAAGGAGTTAAATTTCATGATGGATCTTCTTTAACTGCCAGTGATATTGCTTTTAGTATCAATAGAGCAAAAACTGCTCCTTCTGATATGGTTGATTTAATTAAAAGTATTAAATCAGCAAGAGCAATCGATGATCACACAGTTGAAGTAAAAACTGATGGACCAAACCCAATTCTTTTGAGTCAGCTAACTCAGATTTTTGTAATGTCTGAAGCATGGTCAAAAGCAAACGGTTGTGAAGTATCATACAATTGGGATGCAGGAGAAACATCTTATTGTGCATCTAATTCAAACGGATCTGGACCTTTCAAAATTACACTTAGAGAACAAGATGTAAGAACTGTTCTTGAAAAAAATAATGATTGGTGGGGAGATGATAGTACATTTAATGTTGATACCATTGAATTATTACCAATAGCAAATGATGCAACAAGAGTTGCAGCTCTTCTTTCTGGAGAAATTGATTACACGAATGTTGTACCAGTGCAAGATATCGAAAGAATTAAATCTTCTTCTGGACACAATGTAAAAATGACTCCTCAAAATAGAACAATATTTTTTGGTATGGATCAAGGTTCGGCTGAATTAAATTCATCTAACATTAAAGGTAAAAATCCTTTTGCAGATAAAAGAGTTCGTCTAGCTATGTATCATGCACTAGATATGGAAGCTATTAAGGACAAGGTAATGAGGGGTCAAAGTGCTCCTGCAGGAATTATTACTGCTCCTGGTGTAAACGGCCATACAGCAGAACGTGATCAAAGAATGCCTTATGATCCTGAGATGTCGAAAAAACTTTTAGCAGAAGCTGGATATCCAGATGGTTTTGACGTGACTCTAGATTGTCCAAATGATCGTTACATAAACGATGAAGCAATCTGTGTTGCTGCAATTGGTATGTTTGCTAAAATTGGAGTTAATGTAACTCTTGATGCAAAAACTAAAAGCCAACACTTCTCAGAAGTTAAAGAGGGTGATGCAAATGGCATGACTAGTGACATGTACATGTTAGGTTGGGGTGTTCCAACTTTTGACAGTCATTATGTATACTCATACTTATTTGATAGTGCTGGTAGCTGGAACAAAGTTAATTTTAGCAATGCTAGAGTTGATGAGTTAGTAGCAGCAATGGGTGTTGAAACTGATCTAGATAAAAGAAATGCTATGATTGCAGAAGCTTGGGATATTACTCAAGATGATGTAACATATCTTCCTTTACATCACCAAGTTGTTAACCAAGCATCAAAAAGTAATGTCGATGTTCCAATTAGAATGAACAACGAGCCATTATTTAGATTTGCAAACGTAAACTAATAAATTTTACATTTTCTGGCCAGTTTACTGGCCAGAAAAAAATCCATGTTCACCTATTTCTTTAAAAGACTCCTTCAATCAATTCTTGTTATGATTGTTGTCGCTTTTGTTTCTTTTTCTTTATTTAATTTTGTTGGCGATCCAGTAAATAGTATGACTGGAGAAGATGCTTCAGATGAAAGACGTGCTGAAGTTAGAGAAGTATTAGGTTTAAATGACCCAGTCTACGTTCAATTTTCCCGTTTTTTAGGTAATATAATTCAAGGTGATTTTGGAATATCATACCAATTAAAAAGAGAAGTATCAGATTTAATTGCAGAAAGAATGCCTGCTACTTTAGAATTAGTTTTTGTATCTGCATTGATTGCTATCATCAGTGGTGTTATCTTGGGCGTCTATACCGGTATTCACAGAGACAGTTTTATTTCTAATATTATTCTTGTGATTTCTCTAGCTGGAGTTTCTCTGCCAACATTCATAATAGGAATAATGTTAATTTATTTATTTTCAGTAATCTTAGGAGTTCTTCCATCTTTTGGAAGAGGTGAGGTAACGCAAATAGGTTTTTGGACTACAGGTTTTTTGACTACTTCTGGTCTAAAAGCACTCATACTTCCATCTGTTACTTTAAGTCTATTTCAAATGACTTATGTCATCAGATTAGTTCGTGCTGAAATGATGGAAATTTTACAAACAGATTATATCAAGTTTGCAAAAGCAAGAGGTATTAAAAGAAGTGTTATTAATTACAAACATGCACTCAAAAATGGATTAATCCCAGTAATTACTATTACGGGTATAAACATCGGCACATTAATTGCTTTCTCAATAATTACAGAAACAGTTTTCCAATGGCCTGGTATGGGATCATTGTTTATCAAGGCTGTATACTTTGTCGACATTCCCATAATGTCAGCATACATGATTATGGTAGCTTTTATATTTGTTATGATAAATTTTATAGTAGATATCACTTACTATTTTATAGATCCAAGAATTAGACTTAAGGAAGAAGGAAGTTAGAAATGTTGCTTAAAACATTTAATAAAATTTATGATACTGATATTGGATATAGTTTCTTTAATTCTAAATTAGCAGTAATTTCTTCAACCATATTTTTTATTATATTATTTTGTTCTGTATTTGCTGGGATAGTAGCTCCTTATAATCCTTTTGATCCAGCATCAGTTTCTTTAATGGATGCATTTACCCCGCCAGTATGGTCAGAAGGAGGAAATTTTAGTTTTATCTTAGGTACTGATCAACAGGGAAGAGATATGTTTTCAACAATGATTTATGGCTCAAGGATTTCACTTATAGTTGGTTTTGCTTCTATAATTTTTGCAATGATACTTGGAATATTTCTTGGAATAACTGCTGGATATATTGGAGGTAGATATGAAATCATTGTAATGCGTCTTACAGATGTACAATTAACTATTCCAAGCATTTTAATGGCTTTACTTGTAGATGGAATTGCAAGAGCAATTATTACACAATCAATGCATGATGAAATGGCAATTTATGTTTTGATATTTGCGATTGGTATTTCTGAATGGCCACAGTTTGCAAGAGTATCAAGAGCGTCAACTTTAGTAGAAAAAAATAAAGAGTATGTCTCAGCTTCAAGAATTATTGGACTATCAAATATATTAATTATGTTTAAGCATATTTTACCAAATATACTTAGACCCATTTTGGTAATTGCTACAATTGGATTAGCTCTTGCAATTATTACAGAGTCCACCTTAAGTTTTTTAGGTGTTGGCGTCCCGCCAACGACACCTTCTCTTGGCACTCTAATAAGATTTGGAAATAATTTTTTATTTTCAGGAGAGTGGTGGATTACTTTTTTTCCAGCAATTTTCTTAATTGTTTTAGCATTATCAATTAATTTATTAGGGGATTGGATGAGAGATGCTTTAAATCCAAAATTAAAAAAGAGATGAGTTTTTTAGAAATTAAAAATTTAAACATAAGTTATCCAACACGAAAGGAGACTATTGTTGCAAGCAAAAATGTAGAATTTTCTTTAGAAAGAGGTGAAATATTAGGAATTGTTGGTGAGTCTGGATCTGGAAAATCTACAATTGCAAATGCGATAATTAACTTGATTGATCCTCCAGGTGAAATTACAGATGGTTCAATCAAAATAGACAATATTGAATTAAGAAGTAACGAAGAAATAGTTCAAAATATTAGAGGAAAAAAAATAGGATTTGTTTTTCAAGATCCCCAAACTTCATTAAATCCTCTATTTAAAATAAAAGATCAATTAATTGAAACTATTCAAGCACATTTAAATTTAAGCTATCAAGATTCACTTAAAAAATCAATTCAACTACTCAAAGAGGTTGGAATAGAAAATGCTGAAAAAAGAATTGAGAATTACCCACACCAATTCAGTGGAGGAATGCGTCAAAGAGTTGTGATAGCTTTAGCAATAAGTTGTGAGCCTGACTTAATAATTGCGGACGAACCAACAACAGCTTTAGATGTAAGTATTCAATATCAAATATTAGAACTTCTTAAGGATCTAACAAAAAAAAGAAATCTTGGAGTTATAATTATTACCCATGATATGGGAGTTATAGCAGAAACAACAGACAAAGTTATTGTTATGAGATACGGACATATTGTAGAACAAGGAGAGACTAAAGAATTATTAACAAATCCGAAATCAACAGAAGCAAGAAGCTTAGTAATTTCAGTACCACCAACAAATAAGAAAATTGATAGATTTAAATTGATTAGCCCCGATGGTAAGGAAATCACATCTAGTTCCAAGGATTTGACTAAAAATATTATTAAAACATGGGGAGTAAGGGAAAATAAAAATCAAAAATTATTAAAACTTGAGGAAGTGACAAAAATTTTTGATGATAATTCTTTAGGAAGTAGTTTTTCTTTTAGCTCTAATAAAAGTTCAAATGATAAAATAGTTAAAGCTGTAGATAATGTATCTTTTGAATTATTTGAAGGTGAAACACTTGGATTAGTTGGAGAGTCAGGTTCAGGTAAATCAACTATTGCAAAAATTATCACTGGATTAGTTGGTCCTAACAAAGGTAATTTAATTTATAATAATGAACCTTTATATAATTCAAATAAAAAATATCAAATACATAAAAGTAGAGGTCAAATTCAAATGATTTTTCAAGACCCTTACTCATCTCTAAATCCTCGTTTCAAAGTTAAGGATATTATTGCAGAACCAATTAAATTTTTTCAAAAAAATATTAGCAATAATGAACTTTTACAAAATGTTTACGACCTAATAGATATTGTTGGCATGACCAGACAATCTCTAGATCGATACCCGCATGAATTCTCAGGAGGACAAAGGCAGAGAATATCTATTGCTCGTGCCTTGGCAACAAGACCAAGATTATTAATATGTGATGAACCAACTTCTGCATTGGATGTAAGTATACAAGCTCAAATATTGAATTTATTAAAAGATATTCAAGATGAACTTCATTTAACCATGTTATTTATTAGCCATGATCTCCCTGTAATTCGCCAAATGTGTAACCGAATAATTGTACTAAAAAATGGTGCTGTTTGTGAAACAAAAGATACAGAGGAATTATTTAATAATCCTGAGCATGAATATACAAAGGAATTAATTAGACTTATGCCTAAAATTGAATCAATAATTTAACTAATTAATAATAGGTAAATTTTCAGGAGTTCTAGTACTTAAAAGTTTATAGGAGTCTTTAGTTATTAATAAATTTTCCTCTTGTACTAATATTTTATTTTCGTCCATTTCAATTGATGGTTCAAGAGTTATAATCATATTTTTCTCTAGTAAAGTTTTGTCATTTTTCATAATACTTGGTGGTTCAGTTAGTTGTAAGCCTAAACCATGACCCATCCTTCCAACTGATACTTTGTTAGTTATTAAACTTTGAGATAATTTAGAATATATTTCTGAACAACTAGTTCCAGGTTTTATAATTTCTAAAGTTCTCTCAGTTGCTTCCCACAATTTATTATATGCATCTAGAACTTGCTTGTGAATTTTTCCAAAACCAAAATTTCTATCGAAATCTGAAAAATAACCATTTAAAGTTGCTCCAGTATCAATAATTAGAATATCACCATCTTTAGTTACTTTTTCTGTTGGGTTACAGATAATCTGATTATAACCATTAAGTCCTGAAGCACACGCCATGTATTGAATATAATCTGCACCACTCTCAATTAATTCTTTTTTAAATATTGATGCAATTTGTTTTTCACTCATTCCTAAATTAATTTTTTGAGAAAAATCATCAAATACCTTACTTGTAATAGAACAAATTTCTTTAATATTATTGATCTCTATTTCAGATTTTATTTTTCTTATACTCCAAAGTATTTTACTAGCATCAACAAAATTATATTCTGATAAATCTTTTTGAATATCCAAATAATCATTAATACTCATTCGCAAAAAAGTTTCATTTCCTAATTCAAAACCAATATTTGAATTTTTAGGAAAACTTTTAATATTTTTTTTCAATAAAGATATTCCTTCATCTTTTGGATTTGGAGACTCCCAAAATTCGATATCATTGACTAATGTTTTTTGCATAGCAGTAATACCAATAGATGGTATTATTGCTTTTATTGGATTTTTTTTTGAAATAATTAAATACCAGGGCCTTGTAGGGCTTTCCCAAAAATTACTATCAAGTCCAGTAAAATATCTAAAATTTGACGGCGAAGTTATAATAACTACATCAATATTTTCTTTTTCAATATGTATTTGTATTTTTTCAATTCTGGAAATAAATTCTTCTTTTGGAAAATCGTTCATAAATTGATAAGTAACATAGCATTAACATGAATTAACAATAAGAAATACTTTGATCTATTCATCATTATTTATTTTTTGTTTGTCTTTAGGTACTTTTTTCCCTTTTGCTTCAGAGACATATTTATCTGCACTATTATTATCTAATATGTATAATCCATTTTTATTATTAATTTTTGCTTCAGCAGGTAATATTTTAGGATCTTTAATTAGTTGGATATGTGGTTACTTTGTAAATTTTCTTATTAAGAAACCTTGGTTTCCAGTAAATAAATATTTATTCCAGAAAGCTACAGATATTTTCAAAAAGTATGGAAAATGGTCATTATTATTTTCATGGGTGCCTATTATTGGAGATCCAATCGCATTTGCAGCAGGTACAGTAAAATATAATATTACTTTTTTTTTAATATTTGTATCTATTGGGAAAATTGCTAGATATTTGATAATATATTTATATCTTATTTAATTTGTGATGTTTGAAAATCTTATATTTGTTTTCATTATTGGTTTTTTATCTGGAGTTGGTTTTTTATCAATTTTATTTTTTCTTCGCAAAACAAAAAATTCTGAAATAAAAGATGATACTGATCTTACTTCCTTAAAAAATCACATGCAATCAATTCAGCAATCTTTACAAAATTTTAATTTAGCTCAAGATAGAATTGAGAATACTTTAATTAGAGGTGGTGCACTTCAACAAGGTCCTTGGGGAGAATTTGTACTTAAAAATATTTTAGATAGTGTTGGTTTGAGAGAAGGAGAAGAGTATTCAACTCAAAAAACTTTTAGAGATCAAGATGGTAATTTACAAAAACCAGATGTAATTGTTCATATGCCAGGTAATAGACACATAATTATAGATTCAAAAGTGTCCTTAGATTCTTGGCATGATTATTCTAATACAAATGATAATCAACAAAAGAAAATATTTTTGAAAAAATTTTTGGATTCAACAAAAACTTCGATTAGAAGTTTGAGTAAAGATAATTATTCAAAAATATATGGAATAAACACAATTGATAACGTTTTAATGTTTGTCCCAATAGAACCAGCATTACTTACTTTATATAATGAGGCAAATAAACTCATCGAAGATTCATGGAACAATAAAATAATTATTGTTGGACCATCAACTTTGCCTTTTTTACTTAAAGCTGTAGAAAATATGTGGCGTGTTGATAAACAATCAAAAACAATAAAAGATATAGCATCAGCTGCATCAGATATTTACGATAAAACAGTCAGTGTCTATGAGTCTTTTATAAAAGCTAATCATTCATTAGATTTAGCGAAATCAAAAATGGATGAAGCTAAACAACGACTACAAGATGGCTCAGGTAGTTTGACTAAAAAAGTAGAAAAGATGAAAAAATTAGGAAGATTAAGTACTAAAAAACAGTTGCCAGATATAAATGACGATGTAATAAACTAAATAAATGCCTAGTTTTGATATTGTAAACAGATTAGATCATCAAGAAATTGATAACGCACTAGGAAATGCGACAAGAGAAATTACCACTAGGTACGATTTTAAAGGATCAGATACTTCAATAGAAAAAAAAGAAAATACTATAGTTGTTATTACTGATGATGAAATGAAAGCTGGTCAAGTAAATGACATGCTCGTTACTCATTTTGTTAGACGAAAAGTTGATCCTTTATGTTTAAAAAAAAATGATATGGAAAAAGCTGGGGGAAATAAAATTCGTCAGACGTATGAATTAGTAGAAGGAATTGAGCAATCCCTGTGTAAAAAAATTACTTCTGATGTCAAAAGTTCTAAATTAAAAGTTCAAGTAAAGATCAATGGGAATGAACTTCGTGTTGAAGGAAAGAAAAAAGATGATTTACAAAGTGTAATGAAGCTTATTGAGGATGCTAAGATAGGTATACCAGTCCAATTTGTAAATTTTAGAGATTAAAAAATGATTACATGGGAATTAATAGCTGCTTTAGCAGTGTATAATTTTATTATGTACGTAACTCCAGGTCCAAACAATAGTATTTTAACTGCATCAGGTATAAAATTTGGATTTATAAGATCTATACCTAATATTTTTGGCATTCCTTCTGGTCATGGTTTGCAATTAGCGCTTGTATGTCTAGGTCTTGGATCTTTGTTTATTACCTATCCTATACTCTATGATATTTTAAGATATGTTGGAGCAGGCTACATTCTTTATTTAGCATATAAAATGTTTGGGTCTTTAAATATTTCAAAGACTGAAGATAGATCAAGACCATTAAAATATTATGAAGCAATTTTGTTTCAATTTGTAAATCCAAAAGCTTGGGTAATCTGTTCAACTGCAGTAACATTATATTATCCAAAAGATGAAAATATAATAATTGGAACACTATTTATGGTTATTATGTCTACAGTAGTTAATATTCCTTCCATTAGTATTTGGGCATATGGAGGAAGTGTTATCAGACAATATCTTAATAATGAAAAATTAAAAAAAATTATTGAATGGTTTTTAGCAATCCTTTTAATTATAACCGCAGGCTCAGTATTATTTTATAACGCTTAAGGCTTAGGGATTTCATAAAATTCACCTACAGAATTATATCCTTTAATAACTGCAGGTCTTGTTGATATTTGTTTATACCATCTCAACACATTTGGATAATCATGTAAATTTATTTGATGTCTTTCATAACGAGCCGTCCAAGGCCAAATTGAAATATCAGCTATTGAATAGGTGTCTGAAAAATATTCTTGTTTTGAAAGTCTTTTATCCAAAATTGTATATATATGATTTGCATAGCCTTTAGTTTTATCTTCTGCAAATTTGCTTTTTCCAGGATGGTAAAATAAATACTGATGTGCCTGGCCTAGCATTGGCCCAACGTAAGCCATTTGAAAAAAAACCCATTGTATTATTTCCCAGTATTTATCTTCATTTAGAAATTTATGATATTTTTTTGCAAGATAGAGAAGGATAGCCCCGGATTCGAATACTGTTTGTTTGTTATCATTATCTACAATTACAGGAATTTTATTTGCAGGAGATATTTTTGAAAACTCTTCACTAAACTGCTCTTTTTTCTCTAAATTTACTAAAATAGGATTAAAATCCACACTCAATTCTTCAAGCATAATACTAATTTTTCGACCATTAGGGGTAGGTGATGAATACAAATCAATCATTTTTTTTAGAATTTAATTAATAGAGAACTATATTCATAATATGCAGGAGAATATAGATAATATTATTAAATTAGCCTGGTGCGATAAAACTTCTTTTGAAAAAATAAAAAGAATTCACGGTATAACCGAATCAGAGGTAATTAAAATAATGAGAAAAAATCTAAAACCCAGATCTTTTAAATTATGGAGAACTAGAGTAACTGGAAGAACAAGAAAACATGAAAAGAAAAGAAATTTATCTGATAAACCATTTAAGTATGAAAGTTATGTTTAAAATATTCATTTTAAGTTTAAGTTTTTTATTTGTTAGTAATGTTGTGATAGCTGATCAAAATGATCCAAGGCTAAATAATTTATTTAAAAAATTAAATGAGACTGAAAATCAAGATGAAATAAGAAATCTAATATCTGATATATGGAATATTTGGTACGAAGTTGATGATCCAAAAGTAATTGAATATTTTGAGAAAGGTATTCAAGCGATGAATTTGAGAAATTATCCACTTGCGATTAGATTTTTTAATAATCTCATTGAAGAAGATCCTAACTTTGCAGAAGGGTGGAATAAAAGAGCAACTGTGCATTTCATGCTAGGTAACTTTGATGAGTCAATGAAAGATATTATTAAAACACTTGAATTAGAACCAAGACATTTTGGTGCTCTTGATGGAATGGGTTTAATTTTTATTCATCAAGGACAATTTCAAGAAGCAATTGAAGTATATGATAAAATGTTAGAAATTTTTCCATTCAGTACAAAAACAATGGACAAAAAAGAAAGAATACAATCTTTTATTTCTCAATCTACGTAATATTAAAAAACAATAATAATATAGACAGTGTAAAAAAACTAACAAATGTACTTAAGACTACATTTGAAGAAACAACACCTTGTAATGAGTCATACCTGTATGCAAAATAATATGATTGAGACCCACTTGGTAAAGCTGCGGCCAAAGTAACAATAATCACAAATAGACTATCCAACTCTAATAGAAAATTCGCTAAACAAAATGCAATTATAGGATGAATAAAATTTTTTAAAATTGTTAACAAGATTGCACCATTAATATTTTCTTTAATTTTAAAATTTCCTAATGCCAATCCTAAAGAAATAAGAACCATTGGAAGAGCAAGACTTACAAAAATGTCTAAAGGTTTATTAATAACTGATGGCACATCAATACCTGAGTAGTTGAGGATAATTCCAACAATCATTCCAAATAAAACAATATTTTTAATTATACCTAACAAAATTTGATAAAAAATTTGATTAATGTTTTTTTTTCTATTCCTGTAAACTTCTATAATAATGACTGTATAAGGAAAATGAACGATACCATGAAAAAAAACAAGTATCATGTAAGGAATAGTATTGATTGGACCTAATACTGCATACATTAGAGGTATACCCATTGCTACTGTATTACCAAAACAAGAGGCCATTCCAAAAATTGCTGAGTCATCTGTTTTATAGTTTAAAATTAATTTGCTAATAAAAAAACCAATTACATATATCAGTATTCCTGAGGCAAAAAATGAGAATATTAAACCACCAGAATTAATTTCTGGAAATGAGACTTGCCAAAAATATATTATCAAAGCTAGGGGTAAAAAAATATTGAAACCTATAAAATCGAAGTAATAAATATATTTCCTAGGAAGTAATTTTAATTTATTTACAAAATATCCAAAAAGAATATATCCAAATACGCTGCTCACTATATTAAATAAGTCAATCATTGAAATCAAAAAAATTATTTAGGAATTTAATAATACTTTCTTCTATTAAATTATTCTCATTGGAGTTTAAATTTTGAAAAAATTTAGAATTTTTATCAAAATTTATATGAGGATTATTTAAATTCCCTTTTATAAACGTAGTTAAATACACTTCTTCATTTTGGAATAAATCTAAATTAATATCTATAAAGTTATTATTATAATTATATTCACCATTTATAAATATTTTGTTGTTTCTATTAATAATTTCTATTTTATTAGTTTTTAAAATATATTTATTTTTATTTATTCTGCCTTTAAAACTAGATTTTTCATTACCAAAAGCATTTATTAATTCAGAAAACGCAAATTTTTGATTTCCTTTATTTTCCAATTTCTCAAAGAACATTTTTAAGAAAGAAATAAGAAATTTTTCTTCATTAGTTGTTCGTAAAGTTATTTTTCCATTTATATTATAAATTGAGTCAAATAAATTTTCTAAATTATCTCTATATGCAAGATAATTTTCTAAATAATTAACACTCCCATTAATACTTACATCACTGAAATTAATATTATTGATATCCAAATTATCAAATAGAATATCTAAATTTCCTGAAGTTAGAAATAGTGGCTGAGAAATGTTAATATTAATATTATCAATATAAAAAAGATCTTTGTAATCTATAATTTCTAAATTTGCACTTAGTTTTAAAATTGGAAAAATATTTATTTTAGTTTTATTATTTTCATTTACTTTAATTTCATATTTTTTTTCAATATCAGTAATTATTTTTTTTTTATCAAAGTTATTTATAAAAATATAAATAAAGATAAAAAAAATTACTAAAATGATTGCTATAATTGAAAAAAATAATCTAATTTTTTTCATTTATTTGGTGTAGAAACTATTTTTTTGTGAAATTGTTTTGTGGATCATGTAATGGATTAAACTGAACAGACATAACATACTTTTTTTTAGCAACTTCAACCTCAAAATTACTTCCATTTAATCTTTTTAAATCTATTTGTGAGTCTATATATCCAAAAACCATATTTTTATTATAACAAAATGAATAATTACTAGAAGTTGTTTCTCCCACAATTTTATTCTTATAATAAATTGGCTCATCATGTAATAAGAGTGGATTACCTGGTGAAGATTTTTCTAAAACAAAATTTGTTAGTTGTTTTTTCTTAATTCTATTGCTCATTTTTAAAGCTTCCTTACCAATAAAATCTATTTTTTTATTTAGTTTAACAGTAAATTCTAATCCAGCTTCAAAAGGGTTTTCAGCTGGTGAAATATCATGTCCCCAATGTAAATATCCCTTTTCCATTCTCATAATATCTAGCGCATGAGCACCAGCATGCGAAAGGTTATACTTTTCTCCAACCTTAACTAACTCTAAATAAATTTCTCTAGATACATCTATAGGAACATAAATTTCCCAACCAAGTTCACCAACAAAAGATAATCTTTGGAAGATTAATTTATCATTTTTTAATGATATTTCTTTAACAGTTCCAAATTTAAAATTATTTTTTGAAAAATGTTCTCCAAATATTTCTGTTAAAATTTCTCTACTTTTAGGACCAAAAACACCAAAACAAGCTAAACTTTCAGTGATATCAATTAAAGTTGTGTTTTTACTAAGATTTTTTAAAATATGTTTTTTATCATGTTCTCTCACAGATGAACCCGTCACAATACGAAAAGAATCATTATCAATACAAGTAACTGTTAAATCAGCAACAATACCACCATTTGAATTAAGCATTTGCGTGTATGTTGTATCACCGGGATTATTTTTAATATTATTGCAGCATAATCGTTGAAGATCGTTGAAGGCAGTAACTCCCTTAATTTCAAATTTTGCAAAGGAACTTAAGTCAAATAAACCAGCATTTTCTCTTGTATTTATTGTTTCATACTTTGCTGCATCATACCAATTTTGATAGCCATAACTATACTCATATTCTGGTTTCTTACCATTTAGAGCATACCACATTGGTCTTTCAAAACCGGCCACTTGACCAAAACATGCTCCTTTTTTTTTCAAATCATTATGAAAAGGAAGCAATTTAATATTTCTCGAAGATTTATGTTGTTTGTAAGGCCAGTGCATTGCATATAAATCTCCTAATGATTCAGTAACTCTTTCAGTTATAAATTTTGTCTCAGAGTGAAATTTTTCAAATCTTGAAATATCTAAGGAGTAAAGATCCTCATTAACCTCGTCATTCATCATCCATTCTGCAGTAACTTTACCAGCACCACCAGCACTCTGAATACCTATACTATTAAAGCCACAACAAACATAAAAGTTTTTTACTTCTGGTGTTTCACCTAATAGATAATTTGTATCTGGAGTAAAAGCTTCAGGGCCATTAAAGAATTTTCTTATACCTACATTTTCAAGTGCTGGTATTCTTTTCATAGCATTTTTTAAATGTGGTTCAAAATGATCAAAATCTTCTGGTAGTTCTCCAAAAGAAAAATCATTAGGGACTTTATACGTATCTGTAAATGCTGGTTTAGCTTTAGGTTCAAAAATTCCTACTAATATTTTTCCTGCATCCTCTTTAAGATATAAGCAGTTATTATAATCTCTTAAAACTGGCAGTGATTTTGAAATTTCATTCAAGGGTTCACTTAATATATAGAAATGTTCATTAGGATATAATGGTATGCTAACATTAATATCATTTGCTATCTGCCTTGACCACATTCCAGATGCTAAAACAATATACTCACATTTAATTTTTCCATGTTTTGTATCTACACCTTCTATTGATCCATTTTTTGTAAGGATTTTATTTACTGAGCAATGTTCAAAAATTTTAGCACCATACATTTTTGCAGATTTTGCAAGAACATTCGTTATACCAACAGGATCTGCTTGACCATCCTTTGGAATAAAAATTCCACCAACAATATCATCTACATTTATTAAAGAATAAATATCTTTAATCTGTTCTTTATCTAAAGAATCAACTTCTATATTAAATCTTTGAGCAAAAGTAGCTTGTCTTTTTAATTCCTCTAAACGTTCATTTGTGGTGGCAATAGTTAAAGAGCCATTTTGTTTTAACCCTGTTGCTATTCCCGTTTCCTTTTCTAGTTCTTTGTATAAATTTAATGAATAATTTCTTAGTTTTGTTATAGTTGCTGAAGCACCAATCTGACCCAATAACCCAGCAGCATGCCAAGTAGTACCAGAGGTTAATTGATCTCTTTCTAATAATACAACATCTTTCCAACCAAATTTTGCTAAATGATAAGCCACTGAGCATCCTGCAATGCCACCACCAATTACAACTACTTTGGCCGAAGTTGGTATTTTTTTATCCATTTATAATATTACAGATAAAGACTTTCTGTATCAGATTCAAAATAATTATTAAGTTCATCAATATTTATTTCATCTATATTAGATGGTTGCCAAATAGGATTATGATCTTTTGAAATAAGTAAAGAAGTTACTCCATTATCAAAGTCATCACGATACACAATCTTTTGACTTAGCTGAAATTCAATTTCTAAACATTCTTTTAGAGATCTACCTTTTGCATCATCAATAAGCTTAGTAGTTATTGCAAGACTCATAGGACACTTATTTGAAAGAATATCTAAAATTTTTTTTGAAAACTCTGAGTTATTATTTTTTAAATTTGCTATTATTTTTTTGATATTTCCATCGAATAACTCATTAATTTGGTCAATATTTCTAATGATATTTGTATCATTCTCTACCTCATAATTATCACTTAAAATATTTCCATTATTTATAAAATTTTCTTTAACATCCTCAATATCGTTTAAATTAATATAATGTGTTGCTAAACCAAAAAAAATTAATTCATTTACGCTCAAAACATCTCCTGTTAATCCTACATATTTTCCAATATTGCCTGGAAGATTTGATAAAAAATAACTTCCCCCAACATCAGGGAAAAAACCTATGGACGCTTCTGGCATAGCAAATTTTGAATTATCTGTTACCAATCTGTGATCACCGTATATTGACAGACCAACTCCACCCCCCATAACTACACCATTCCAAATTGAAAGAAACTCTTTACTAAATTGACTTATTAAATAATTAAGCTGATACTCAATTTTAAAAAAATCATATTTTAGCTGATTTTTTTTACCGGCAAGAACAAGAGATTTCACATCCCCTCCTGCACAAAAATGTTTTCCTTCTCCATATAAAATAACTCTAGAGATATTATTATTTTCCTCCCATTCTAATAACTTATCATAGAATTTTTTTGCCATTTCTAAATTCAGTGCATTTAAAGCTTTTGGACGATTTAGTTTAATTATTCCAGTTTGATCAATTTCTGAAAATAAAATATCCATTAATTCTTTTTAAACTGCAAAACTTTATTTGAAAGACCAACCTCTTTTGCTTTTAATCTATTTATTTCATCTCTTAATCTTGCTGCATCTTCAAATTCAAGTTTTGAAGCAAATTCATTCATTTTTTTCTCTAAATTTTTAATATGTCTATTTAGATCTTTTCCGACTAATTCTTTAGCATTATCAATTTCAACTGTAACATGATCTTGTTCAGCAGTATTCTCAATTATTTCTTGAATATTCTTTTTTATACTAACAGGTGTTATCTTATTAATTTCATTATATTCAAGCTGTTTAGATCTTCTTCTATCTGTTTCTTCCATTGCTTCTTTCATGCTAGTAGTTATATTATCAGCATACATTAACACCTTACTTTCAACATTTCTGGCAGCTCTTCCTATAGTCTGTATTAAGCTAGTTCTGGAACGTAGGTAGCCTTCTTTATCAGCATCTAAAATTGCCATTAAAGCACATTCGGGAATGTCTAAGCCTTCTCTAAGAAGATTAATCCCAACTAGTATATTAAAAACTCCAAGCCTTAGGTCTCTGATTATTTCTATTCTTTCTAATGTATCAATGTCTGAATGAAGATATCGTACTTTTAATCCTTCTTCATTAATATATTCTGTCAGATCCTCGGCCATTTTTTTAGTTAGTGTAGTTATGAGAACTCGATGACCTTTATCAATCGTTTTTTTACATTCATCAATTAAGTTATCAATTTGATGTTTAGTAGGCCTTATTTCAATTGGAGGATCAATCAAACCTGTAGGCCTAATTACTTGCTCAACAAAGGTTCCACCTGTCTTTTCAAGTTCATAATCACCTGGGGTTGCGCTTACAAATATAGTTTGAGGTCGCATTGCATCCCATTCCTCTCTTTTTAAAGGCCTATTATCAACACAACTTGGTAGTCTAAAACCATATTGAGCTAAAGTAGATTTTCTTGAAAAATCACCTTTATACATTCCAGCTATTTGACCACACGTCTGATGACTTTCATCAATAAACAATAGTGAATCTTCGGGTATATATTCGTAAAGTGTTGGTGGAGGTTCACCAGGACTTCTTCCTGATAAATATCTAGAATAATTTTCAATACCATTACAACTTCCAGTAGTTTCCATCATTTCTAAGTCAAATGTCGTTCTTTCATCCAATCTTTGTCTTTCTAAATATTTTTTTTCTTTTTCAAAAATTTCTAATTGTTTTTTTAAATCTGTTTTAATCATTGTAATTGCTTTTTTTATTGTTGGTTTTGGAGTTACATAATGAGAGTTTGCAAATATTCGTATTTGTTCAAGCTCACCGAGTTTTTCTCCAGTAAGTGGATCTACTTGAGATATACTTTCTATATCATCGCCAAACATAGATATTTTCCAAGAAATATCTTCATAATGTGAAGGGAAAATTTCTAAAATATCTCCTTTAGCCCTAAAACTACCTCTTTTAAAATCCATATCGCGGCGTTTGTATAAAAGCTCTACCAACTTTCTAATGATAATATCTCGGCTTACTGATTGATTTTTTTCTAAGGTAAATGACATTGAAGAATAAGCATCAACTGAACCAATACCATAAATACAAGACACTGAAGCTACTATAATTGTGTCTCTTCTTTCCACTAGAGATCTTGTTGCTGAATGTCTTAAGCGATCAATTTGTTCATTTATTGATGATTCTTTTTCAATATATGTATCAGATCTTGGAACATATGCTTCAGGTGTATAATAATCGTAATAACTAACAAAGTATTCGACGGCATTATTTGGAAATAAATTTTTCATCTCCCCATAAAGCTGTGCTGCTAATGTTTTATTTGGGGCCATTATTAAAGTTGGTTTTTGAACTTTTTCAATTACTTTAGCCATAGTAAAAGTTTTACCTGATCCAGTGACACCTAAGAGAACTTGTTCTTGCTCTCCTTCATTTAGACTTTTAACAATACTTTTAATTGCTTCAGGCTGGTCACCACTTGGGTTAAAATCACTTACAATTTTAAAAGGTGTTGTGATTTCTGAGGGGGGATGATGTTTTTTTTCTACTTTATTCATTAATACCAATATAATTATTTAAATAATTGTACTTTTCTAAAAAACTACCATCAGCTGTTATGGTTCCATTTAATATTCTACCATCATCTTCTTTTAATAAATAAGGAAGAACTTCATTTATTATTCCTTCACTAAATTCAGTACTTGAATCCCGGGGTAATTCAGATGGTAAATTATCAACTGCCATTATAGCAATACCATCATTATTTTGCTCTATTTCCTTTAAATTTTTTCTATCGATCCAATAATTTGGACTATCAATTGTTGTTGATCTAATTGTAGTTGGTACAGAACCATCAATATCACAAGTAATATCTCCAACAATATTTAAATTTAATAAATCTTTTATATCTTCATGCTCAAATATTTTTGGAGAAGATGGATCCCAATAATGTGCACTTATAAATATATTAGTTTCTTTTAAATATCGTAATGCAGAGCTGGAATACTCTCTTGGATTTTTAATAAAATGCTCAAGGTTAAAATCATTGGAAGAATTATTGATGATGTAATCTCTAGTTTCTAAATTACAAAAAATAGGTTCATCAAATTTTTTATCTAAAAAATCTTTTTTTGACACTTCTTTAATATTTGTTTGATTTAAAAGTTCAATTACTCCTTTTGAAACTCTTCCATCACCAGTAACTAGAATTTTAGTCTTAGGAAAATATAAATTTTTTAAATTTAATACAAGTCTTTTGTAATCATTTATTTTATAAGCACTAGCAAGAGATTGTTTCCCAAGTCTTTTAAGAAATAAATTTAAAGTATTATAACAGCCAACAATACCTGCAAATCTTCCAAAACCTAAACATCTATTACTTTTTTTATCTCTAATATTTTCATAATCAATTAACTTCACTTTTTTATTTAATATCGATAATAGTAATTCTTCCTTTTTTTCTTCAATATATTTCTGATCTTTATTAATTTTGAAGGTGTGAGAAAAAAAAAGATATGTTTTATTATTCATTAAAAAATTTGGATCAATTTCTTTAACCCCAAATATTATTGAGCATTTTTGTAAATCTTCACTAATTTTAGCACCAGATAATTCATATTCTTTATCAGAAAAACATCTATTATCTGATGGTTGAATGATAAAATTAATATTTGGATTATTTTCTTTGATATTTTTAATATGTTCTGGAACTATAGGAGTTCTATTTTCATCACTTCTAGACTCCCTAATAATACCAATATAGGTTAATTGATTATCCATTCTCTTGTTGGATATTAATTTTATAATCTTTTAAAATTTTAAAAAAATACATTATATTTTCTATTTTATGTGGTGCAGTTGTAACGCCATAGTCAATTTTATTATCCATAATTAGATCAATCGCAGCTGATAAAGTTATTGATACAAGTTTTCCCATTGCAGTATTTTCACCACTACCTTTTTCATCTAAAAAATAAGAACTATCAAAAATTTTATGATTTTTTTCAAAAGCTTTAAGTTTTACAGAAAGTACAACTCGATCCTCTTCATCTGGTAGATATTTATTATCTTTTAATAATTCTTCACTTTTTTGATTAATGTCAGATTCTATATTATCCGATCCATTTTCAAGCATTGAAAAGATATCTTGCCATGCTTCTTTCCAACCATCAAGTCGCAAAGTACCTCTTACAAATTCTTTTACTTTCCATTTCTCATCAAACAAGTATTCACTTACATACGGTGTTGAATCTCTATTTGGATAAGCTTCAAAATTTTCACCAGATATCGAGTAAGAACTAATAGATTTGTAAGGAGTAACAGTATTTACTTTACCTTTTGTTATATATTTTGCATCATTATTTAAGGCTTTAATTACTCCAGCAGGAGACCAACTAAATTTATATTTAAAATCATTTGGAATTGCTGGGAAACCACCACAATATGATTCATATATTACTTCTATTTTTTCAGTCGAGATTTTTTTTAAATCACTGACAAGTAAATGAGAAAAAAAATGATCGATACCTGGGTCTAAACCAACTTCATTTATAAATACTAAATTTTCTTTTTTAACATCTGTATTCAGCGCATTTATTTCTGAATTAAGGTAACTTGTAGATGCAAAATGACATTTATTTTTTAAACAAAGCTCAGCTATTTCTAAATGTTTATTTGCTGGAAGTTGAGAAATAACAATATCACCTGGATTTGTTTCGTTAAATAATAAATCAATATCAAACTGTTTTGCATTCACATTATTTTTATCTACATGATCAATACTCTTTAAAGCTTTATCTAATGTTCTATTCCATACTGTAAGATTATCTAAATTTTTAGCTAATCTTCTAATTCCTGGTATAGAAGATAATCCTGTTCCAATCCAATGTACATGTTTCATAGTCTTATTTACTTTTATATTAAATTGTTTACTACATTAAAGAAACTTAAAATACGGAAATTTATTTGACTTCAATAGTATTTATTTTTTTATTAACAGGACTAGTTTCTGGTTTCATTGCAGGTTTGTTAGGAGTTGGAGGTGGAATAATAATAGTTCCTGTAACATATTTTATTTTACTTAATCTAGGTTATAACTCTGATATAGTAATGCATGTTGCTGTAGCATCATCTCTTGGCGTGATTTGTTTTACATCAATTTCATCAATAAGATCACATATTAAACTTAAGAATACAAATTTGATAATTGTAAAAAAATGGGCAATTGGAATAATTATTGGATCAATTGTAGGTTCGTTTTCAGCAAGCTCTATATCAGGGCAGAGTTTAGTTATTCTTTTTGTTATTTTGGCATTTTTAATTTCATTAAATATGCTCTTTCAACAAAATCCTATAATTGTAAGTAATGATTTACCTTCATCTAACATAATTAATTTTTTAATAAGCTCTTCTATTGGTTTTTTATCTTCAATAATTGGAATTGGAGGAGGGAGTTTTAGTGTTCCTACTTTAACAATGTTTTCAAAAAAAATTCACGAAGCAGTTGGTACATCTGCTGTTTTTGGATTTCTGATTGCTTTTCCTGGAGCATTAACATTCATGTATACTGGATCAAATATCAATAATCTTCCTACTTATTCATTAGGTTTCGTAAACATTGTAATAGTTTTTTTTATATCCATAACTAGTATAATTACTGCTGGAATTGGTGCAAAAGTTTCAACAAATATAGATAAGTTAGTATTAAGAAAAATTTTTGCTATTTTTTTGTTGTTAACTTGTGCTAGTCTAATTATTGAACATTTTA
>OCZA010000206.1_pt1 | contig 21581 bp, 15 predicted proteins | sample 1539021 | NCBI WGS metagenome assembly OCZA01 (sample SAMEA2619376, study PRJEB22493) | marine metagenome | biome: marine biome (ENVO:00000447); feature: surface water layer (ENVO:00002042); material: "saline water (ENVO:00002010), including plankton (ENVO:xxxxxxxx)" | depth 5 m | reverse complement strand
TTTCTAAAAAAAACTTAGCGATTTCATAATGAAAATAGGTAGGAGTAGAGATAACAACAGCATCTACTAAATCAGTAAGGGTTAAAAGATTGTCATAACATAATACATTATACTCATTTGAAATGTGAGAAGATCTTTTTATATCGGTTTCATAAAAACCAACAAGATTAAAATATTTTGATGATAAAATTAGTTTTAAATGTATCTCACCTAAATGCCCAACACCAACAATTCCAACATTAATCATATTATTCAAATTTACATATATTTAATTGTGTCTAAAAAATTATTTTTTGATTGATTTACCTATACATAAAGGAAAAAGAAAAAGGTTAGTTGAAACATTGATTTCGAAAGGGATAACTGATAAAAAAGTTTTAAATGCCATACTTAATATTCCTCGTCATTTTTTTATGGATAGTGATTTTCAATCATTTGCATATGATGATAAAGCTTTTCCAATTTTATCAAATCAAACAATATCACAACCATATACGGTTGCGCTTCAAACAGAATTACTTAAAATTAAATCTGGTGATAAAATTTTAGAAATAGGAACAGGATCTGCATATCAAACATCAATATTAATTTACCTAAAAGCAGAAGTTTATACAATTGAAAGGATTTTTAATTTACATAAGAAATCTAAAAAAATTTTATCAATGTTAAGTTTTCAACCTAAAAAAATAGTTTGGGGAGATGGTTATCTTGGTTTGCCAGAATTTGGACCATTTGATAAAATATTAGTTACTGCGGGTGCCTCTGAAATTCCAAAAAACCTATTAAAACAATTAAAATTCGGCGGAAAAATGGTAATCCCTATTGGAAACAAAAGTCAAGAAATGACAGTGATTGAAAGGATAGAAAAAGAAAAATTTAAAAAATATAAATATGGAAAATTTAATTTTGTACCAATGCTAAAGAATAAAATTTAATTTCTTTTTAATATTCTACTAATTTTGACTTTTGCTTCCCTCTTTTTAATCGTTTCTCTTTTATCATAATTCCTTTTTCCTTTAGCTATACAAATCTGAACTTTAGCAAAACCATTGTCATTAATAAATATTTTTAATGGAATTATAGTAATTCCGGGGGAGTTTGTTTCTTTTTTAATTTTTATTAATTCTTTTTTATTTAATAAAAGCTTAATAGTATTTGATTTTAAATTATTTTCAAAATTAGTATTGTAAAGAAATAGCTCATCTGAATCAAATGTACAATATGAATTGTCAATATTCGCTTTTTTATACCTTATAGATTTAATTTGCAATCCTGTTAAAACTAGTCCAGCAATATATTTTTTTTCTATAAAGTATTTAAATTTAGCTTTTTTGTTTTGTATGTTAATATTCTCTTGCACTAAGCAAAGTTAATAAGTATCTTTATATAAATATTCTTCCTGATGAGTAATAATAAAATAATTTTTGATTTAATTGAAAAAGAAGAGCACAGACAAAGGTCTGGAATTGAACTAATTGCCTCTGAAAACTTCACAAGTCCTGACGTGATGAAGGCATGTGGATCTGTACTTACAAATAAATATGCAGAAGGATATCCAGGAAAAAGATATTATGGTGGCTGTGAAGTTATTGATGAAATTGAAACATTAGCAATTAATAATGCAAAACTATTATTTGGAGCTGAATATGCTAATGTTCAACCACATTCTGGAAGTCAAGCAAATGCTGCAGTTTTTCAAGCTTTTTTAAAACCAGGAGATAAATTGCTTGGATTTGACCTATCACACGGAGGACATTTAACTCATGGTTCAAGTGTTAATTTTTCTGGAATTTTTTATAAAACATCATTTTATGGTGTTGATAAAGAAACTGGCTTATTGGATTATGAAAAGATTAGTGAAATAGCCAATAAAGAAAAACCAAATATGATTATTGCAGGTGCATCAGCATATTCAAGAGATATGGATTTTAAAAAGTTTAGAGAGATCGCAGATAATGTTGGTGCTTTTTTACTTGCTGACATTTCACACCCCTCTGGTTTAATTGCTAAAGGATTGCTTAATGATCCTATCCCTCATTGTCATGTAATAACAACAACAACTCATAAAACTTTAAGAGGACCTAGGGGAGGATTAATTTTAATGGGGAATGACTTTGACAATCCATTTGGAAAAAAATATAAAAATGGAAACCTTAAACCAATGTCAAATCTAGTTGATTTAGCTGTTTTCCCAGGAAATCAAGGTGGACCATTAGAGCATGTTATTGGAGCTAAAGGAATAGCATTTTCTGAGGCATTAGAAGATACTTTTCTAAATTATATAGTAAATGTCAGAAACAATGCTAAAGTAATGGCAAACGAATTGGCACAAAGAGATTATAATATAATATCTGGGGGGACAGATAACCATGTAATGCTGATAGATTTAAGAAATAAAGATATTACAGGAAAGGATGCTGAAAAAGCACTGGTTACGGCTGATATTACTGCTAATAAAAACATGGTTCCATTTGATGATAAATCTCCATTCATTACATCTGGAATTAGATTTGGAACACCAGCAATAACTACCAGAGGATTAAAAGAGGGTGATATGTCAAAAATTGTAGATTTTATTGACATAGTAATTAAAAATCATGAGAATGATAATATTATTAAAAGTGTTAAGAATGATGTCAATCAATTTATGAAAGACAGGGATTTGTTTATTCCTTAAATATTTTAATCTCAAAAATTTTATTCCATTTTTTTCCAGTAACAAAAAATGAATTTCTTTTTTTGTTAAAAGCAATTCCATTAAGAACGTCAAGATCAGGGTGTTTTTTTACTCTTTCCCTTAATCCCTCAAAATTAACTATTCCGTTAACAGCGCCACTTTTTTTATCAATAATAAGACATACATCTTTATTAAATTGATAAGTATTAGCATAAATGAGATCATCAACAATTTCTAACTCATTAATGTTTTTAATTTTTTTATTGTTTGTAACAACTTCTATGTAATCAATTTCATTAAAACTACCATTTTCCAAAATCCAAATTTTGTCTGTACCGTCAGACTTATAAACATTGTTCCCGTCATTAGCTAATCCCCATCCTTCTTTGCTATTACCATACTCAAATGACCCTAACATGTTTAGTGTATTTAAATCATAAATAAAACCTAAATTACTTTTCCATGTTAGCTGCAGTATTTTACCATTAATTATAGTTAAACCTTCACCAAAATATTGTTTGTCTAAGAATCTTGATTCAATAATCTTATTGTTAAAAACATCGATTTTTTTTAATGATGAAAAACCATTTAAACCAGTGCTTTCATACAAATAACCATCATTAAATTCTAAACCTTGGGTATAAGATGATATGTCATGTTGAAATTCATTAATTATTTTATAATTATAAATTTCTGGAACGAATTCATTGAAAACATCAAATTCTTTTGTAATAACAATATCTTTTTCATCAATATTCAAAACAGCCTTGATTATATTAGTTCCAAGTTTAGCTTTAGTAAGATCTATCTCAGGTTTTGTCTCAATTTCATTTAAAAAATATTTAATAGAATGATTTTGACTTAAACTATTAACAGAGATAGTAACTTTGGATGTTTTGTTTATAATATTTTCATCTGAATTAATTATTAATTGATAATTAACAGCTGGTATTTCATTACATGAATAAAATAAAATAAAAAAGATGACTAAATATTTCATATATATTTTTATAAAAATAAATAATAATAAACATTTATTAAAACATGATTATATTTGCTATGGGCAGGGCTTATGCAACCAGCTCCCATTTAATCCCCCAGGGTGGGAACGCAGCAAGGGTATTTGGTCGTAGCGGTGTGATATAAGTTACTTGCCCTTTTTTTATGTCTAAAGTTGTTTTAATTACAGGAGCTTCGTCAGGAATTGGAAAAACAATTGGTGAATACTTGATTGAAAAAAAATTTAAAGTTTATGGGACATGTCGAAATCCCTTGAATTACCCAAATAGTATAATTGAATTAATTAAGTCAAATATTAATAGTATTGATGAAATTGATAATTGTATATCATACATAAAAAATAAAGAGGAAAGAATAGATGTTTTAATTAACAATGCAGGAATAGGTTTTACTGGACCAATTGAGGAGGCAGATTTAGAAGATGTTGAAAAACTTTTTAATACAAATTTTTTTGGTCCATTAGAGATGATAAAAAAAGTTTTACCAATTATGAGAAAAAATAATGGAGGATTAATTATAAACATAACTTCAATAGCTGGTTATTTTGGTCTTCCTTTTAGAGGAATTTACAGTGCCTCAAAAAGTGCTCTTGAAATTGTTACGGAATCTTTAAGGATGGAAGTCAGAAATTTTAATATTAAAATAACAAATATTGCTCCTGGTGTATTTAAAACAGATATAGTAAATAGAAGGATTGACTCTTTTAATGATAAAAAGTCGCTATACTTTAGTGACTATTACAGACTATGGAAAAATAATAATGAGCATATAGAAAAGTCGGGTAGTAACCCTAAAATGATTGCTTTATTAGTAAATAAAATAATTAATACTAAAAATCCAAAAATTCACTACGTTGTTGGAAATAGATTTCAAAAGTTTTCCATAATTTTAAAGAGGCTTTTACCGGACTTAATTTTTGAAAAAATATTAACTAAATACTATAAATTATAATGAAATTTTTTATCGATACAGCAAACTTAAACGAAATTAAAGAAGCTCAAAACCTAGGAATTCTTGATGGAGTAACAACAAATCCATCATTAATGGCAAAAGAGGGTATAACAGGAAAAGCCAATATAATACAGCATTATAAAGATATTTGTGATATTGTTTCAGGAGATGTTTCGGCTGAAGTTATATCTACTGACTTTGATGGTATTGTAAGTGAGGGAGAGGAGTTAGCAAAAATTGATAATAAGATTGTTGTTAAAGTTCCAATGATTTCAGAGGGAATAAAAGCAATCAAATACTTTTCCCAAAACTCTATAAAAACAAATTGTACTTTGATTTTTTCACCTGGACAAGCTCTTTTAGCTGCTAAAGCTGGGGCAACCTATGTATCTCCTTTCATTGGAAGAATAGATGACATTTCATCTGATGGACTTCAATTAATTTCTGAAATAAGATTGATTTTTGATAACTACAACTATAAAACTGAAATTTTATCTGCTTCAATAAGAGGCCCTATGCATATAATTGATTGTGCTAAAATTGGATCAGATGTTGTAACAACTCCTCTAAAATCTATAAAAAGCTTATTAAATCATCCATTAACTGACATTGGTTTAAAAAAGTTTTTAGATGACTATAATAAAGGGAACAAGTAAGCTCATTATTTCATCTCATTATATAAATTGTATATTTCTAGGTTAAGTTTTTTATCTTTTGAAACTTCATTAAATATGTTAATAAACTGATTGTTAGTTGAATCCTTTTCTCTTTGCAATAAAAAACCAATAGCATGAAATCTTAAAACTCTTGATTTAACGGTTGAGGATTGAATCATTTTATCAGTCTTAAGCAGCCTTAACTTATTAAAATCAATAAGTGAAATAAAATTGTTATTATTTTTAACATCATTATAAATATGTAAATAAATAAAATCTATGTAAGGCTTAAAGTGAGATAGATTTTCATTATTAAAACTTATTTTTTTTTTGTAATCGCTTAAACAATAGTTTTGATCATTTTCATTAAGGTTATTTCTTATAAAGTATGAATGATATTTTGATAAATAAGGGTATAAAATTGCAGACTCGATAATATCATTCGTTGTTTTTGAAACATTATTATTAATACGAAATTCTTTATAAAATTTATATTGATTATTATACAATGAGTCAATTAATTTTTTGAAGATAGTTACAGAGTTGTCTAGGTTAGAATTAATAATGACTTCATCTCTTTCATTTCTCAAAAAAACATCCATTAAAAAGTTGTTTTTAGAGGACCCTTTTCCAGTGTAAACAAGTGATTCGTCAAAATCTAAAGTATTTAACCTAATCATTAAATTATCATATTTGTCTAATATAAAATGTTGAAATTCTGGTTGATGATAAAAACTATATAATCCAGGTTTAATAGAGTCTAATGTTATTTCAAAATAACCTAAACTATCGATAGATGTTTCATCAACTTTATTATCGTCTTTATAAATTGATATGTATTCAGAAGTTGTATTTAAAACTTTACCTCCAAAAATCGTCTTATTTTCATTAAAACAAGATGTTAAAATAAATAATAAGAAGAAGTATTTAAAATTCATTCATTTAAATTAAAAATTATTGACTAAAAAATAAACCTCATTGAATCAAATTATTATTTTTGCCAAAAAAAAATGATTAGCACTAGTAATGTTTCAGTTCAATTTGGGAAAAGGATCTTGTTTGATCAAGTTAATACAACTTTCAAAAAAGGTAATTGCTACGGAATAATTGGTGCGAACGGATCTGGAAAATCCACATTTTTAAAAATTCTCTCAGGAAAATTAAGCCCAAATTCTGGTAATGTAATAATAGAACCAAATAAAAGATTATCAGTTTTAGTACAAAATCAAAATGAATTTGATGAATATGAAACCTTAAAAACAACTATAATGGGAAACAAGTTGTTATATCAAATTAAGAAAGAAATGGATGATTTATATTCAAAATCTGATTTTAATGATGATGACGGCGTAAGAGTAGGAGAATTACAAAACAGTTATGAAGAAATGGATGGATGGAATGCAGAAAGCGATGCTGCTTCATTACTTTCACAGCTGGGTGTGAATGAAGAACTTCATTATACTAAAATGAGTGATTTAGAACCAAAAATTAAAGTAAGAGTATTATTAGCACAAGCTTTATTTGGAAATCCTGATATTTTAATAATGGATGAGCCAACAAACAATTTAGATTTTGAAACAATTACTTGGTTGCAAAACTTTTTAATTAACTATGAAAACACAGTAATTGTAGTATCTCACGACAGATATTTCTTAGATTCTGTTTGTACTCATATTTCAGATATAGACTACGGAAAAATAACTCATTATACAGGAAACTATTCGTTTTGGTACCAATCAAGTCAGTTAGCATTAAAACAAAGATCTCAACAAAATAAAAAAGCTGAAGAAAAGAAAAAGGAACTTGAAGAATTTATATCTAGATTTAGTGCAAATGTTGCAAAGTCTAAACAAGCAACATCAAGAAAAAAAATGATTGAAAAACTCAATATTGAGGAAATTAAACCATCATCTAGAAGATATCCAGGAATAATCTTTGACCAAGAAAGAGAATCAGGAGATCAAATTTTAACAATTGAGGATATGTCATATAATAATATTTTCAATAATATAAATTTGATCTTAAACAGAGGTGATAAGTTGGTTTTGTTTTCTAAAGATTCAAAATTAACTAGTACTTTTTTTGATGTTTTGATAAATGATTTGAATGATAAGGGATCAATTAAGTGGGGGAGTACTATTTCAAAATCCTTTATACCCAACGATCATGACTCTTACTTTGAAAAAGACATGAATTTAATAGATTGGCTAAGACAGTGGACAAAAGATGATGAAGAAAGAAAAGAAGATTACATCAGAGGTTTTTTAGGTAAAATGATATTTAGCGGAGATGAAGCTTTAAAATCTTGTAAAGTTTTATCAGGAGGTGAAAAAGTTAGATGTATGCTGTCTAAAACAATGATGGAAAAGTCAAATTTTTTACTTTTTGATGACCCTACAAATCATCTGGACTTAGAAACAATAACTGCATTGAATAATTCATTAATCAAATTTAAAGGCAATATCATTTTAACAACTCAAGATTTTGAATTTGCGAATTCTGTTGGAAACAGAGTTTTTGAAATTGGCCCAAATGGAATAATCGATAAATTCATGAAGTTTGAAGATTATTTAAAAGATCCAAAAGTAAAAGATTTAAGAAATCAAATTTATTGATCTCGAAGCACAGCTCTATGCTTTTTTATAACCTTGTTGATTATTTTATTTGAGATATTTTTTATTTCTTTTTCGGCTAGAGTTTTTAAATTAGACTCCATATAAACTGAAAAAGAATAAGATTTTTTATTATCAGTTTTTTCTGATTTATATGAATCATTAAGTTTAACCCTTTTAATTAAGACAGGATCAATAGAGTAAATAGTTTGTTTAATATCAGAATTTAGAATTTCATCATCTAAAATGAAAGAAAAATCTCTTGAAACACCAGGAAATTTTGATATAGTTTTGATATTAAAAAAATCATTTGAAATTAATGAATAAAATAAGTCAACATCAAAAGCGGCATAAAAGACAGGGCTCTTAATACCATGCTTAATAAGCTTGTCGTGAGGAATTGTAATTATTTTACATAAAGCTTTGTTATCAGCCTCAATAATTAAAGTGTCAGGATCGACAATTTTTTCAGAAAAATCAATATTGAATCTTTTAATAATATTTAAAACAATATTTTTCAAATAAAAAAAATTATTTGGAAGAGCTTTGTTCAACCACGATTTTTTAACTAAATCACCATTCAAAGAAATTCCTAAAACTTTTTTTTCTTGATAATTATTACCTTTTTTGGTATATATTGATCCAAATTCATATAAACTGTTGGAGGTGTTTTTTCTGTTTATATTGTATGAAATAGTATTTAAAATTCCTGTTAATAAATCAGCCCTCATTATTGATATGTCATTGCTAATTGAATTAATAAGGCTGATAGCTTCAAAGTCAGAATTCTTTGAGTAATTATCTACTAATGAATTATTCATTATTTCATTAAAACCTATTGAAGACAAATAGTTAGATATAATATTTTCATAATTATATTTTAAATTCGTTTTTGATGAAATAGAGAATTTAATATTTTCATTTTCTGGTATATTATTATACCCATGAATTCTTAAGATTTCTTCTACTACATCACATTCTCTATTAACATCATGTCTATAACTCGGAATTGTTATACCTGCTGATACATCTGTCACATTATTAATCTTAAAGTCAAGAAGATTTAAAATAGATTTAACCTTTAATTTATCAATATTATAGCCAATCAAATTATTAACTTTTTCAAAATTAAGTACAACATCCTTTTCTTCAATCTTTAATGGATATTCATCAATCAAATCACAAATAATTTCACTATCTGAATCTTCAACAATCAATGTAGCAGCTCTTTTCAATGCATACTGAACCATTTCAATATCCACACCTCTTTCAAACCTATAAGATGAATCAGTATTAATATTATGTTTTTTTGATGTTTTTCTAACTGAAACAGGATTAAAAAATGCACTTTCTAAAAAAATTGTTTTAGTCTCATTGTTTACAGAATGATCTTGACCACCATAAACACCAGCGATACACATTGGGACATCTCCATCACAAACCATAAGATCATCTTTGCCAACTTTAATTTCAACTCCATCAAGGGTTATGAAACTTTTTTCATTATTTAAGGTTTTAATTTCAATTTTTCCAGATTTAATTTTATCTAAATCATATGCATGCAATGGCTGACCAATTTCATGCATAACATAGTTTGTAATATCAACTACATTGTTTATAGGTTTTAATCCAATTGAATTTAACTTGTTTTGAATTTTTTTAGAAGATGGTCTTATTTTAATATCCTTAATTATAATACCACAAAACCTAGTACATAGATCTGAGTTTTTAATTTCAACCAAAACACTAGGAGCTAACCTTAAGTTGGTAAAACTTGAGATTGACGGTAATATTAATTCATGATTTGCTTGATTTCTATATGATAAAGCTGCACGTAAGTCTCTTGCAACACCATAATGACTAATAGCGTCACATCTGTTTGGTGTTAGACCGATTTCAAAAATAAAATCATCGTAAGAATTAAAAATTTTAGAAACTTTATCTCCAATTTTAAATTTATTATTTAATAAAATAATTCCTTCATGATTTTCTCCAACACCAATTTCATCTTCAGCACATAACATGCCTTCGCTATAAATTCCTCTAATTTTTGATTTTTTTATTTTAAAGGTTTCATTGGAGTTTGTTATTAATTTAGAACCTACAGGTGCAACAACTACTCTTTGTCCTAATTCAACATTTGGTGCGCCGCAGATAATTGTTAAAAAATCATTACTGCCAATATCAACTTTGGTTACTTTTAATCTATCAGCATTAGGATGTTGCGAACAATCTTTTACCTCTCCAACAATCAACTGAGATAAATCAGTTGAAACACTTGAATAATTATGTATTTTTTCAACCTCTAATCCAATGTCCGTTAGTAATTCAGAAGTGCTTTCAATATCAAGATTAAAATCTAAAAGATTTTTTAACCAATTATATGAGATTTTCATTTAGGTAAATATAAAGTAACAATTATAAATTAACCAATTTCATTCCATGATTTATTGAATGGGTTATTTAATATGAATTTTCTAATATTATAATTTTTATTTTGAATCAACTTTGAGTCATTTTTAATTAGAATAGTAGCTTCATTAGATGCATTCTTTAAAATATCTCCATCTTCCAAAAGGTTTGCTATTTTAAAATCTAAAATGCCACTTTGTTGAGTTCCTAAAATATTTCCTGGTCCTCTTAATTTAAGATCAACCTCAGAAATTTTAAAACCATCATTAGATCCAACCATTGCGTCAATTCTAACTTTTGCATCATCTGAAATTTTATCTTTTGTCATTAAAATACAATAACTATCATAAGAACCTCTACCAACTCTACCTCTTAATTGGTGAAGTTGTGAAAGTCCAAATCTTTCAGCATTTTCAATAATCATTACAGATGCATTTGGAACATTTACACCAACTTCAATAACAGTTGTTGAAACAAGTATATTAGTTTTTCCTTTTAGAAAATTATTCATTTCAAAGTCTTTGTTAGATGACTTCATTCTTCCATGCATAATGCCAACAGTATAGTTATCTATATCAAATTCTTTAATTATACTTTCATATCCATCCTCTAGGAATTTTAAATCCATTTTTTTTGATTCTTCAATTAAGGGATACACTACATAAATCTGTCTACCTTTTTTAATTTGATCTTTAATAAAACCAAAAACTTTCAATCTATTTTTGTCTTTTCTGCTAACAGTTATTACATCTTTTCTACCTGGCGGAAGTTCATCTATAATAGATAAATCTAAATCACCATACAAACTCATTGTTAAAGTTCTTGGTATAGGAGTAGCAGTCATAATCAAAACATGAGGAGGTGGATTATTTTTTTCCCAAATTTTTGATCTTTGTTTTACACCAAAACGATGCTGTTCATCAATTACTGCAAATCCTAAATTCTTAAAAACAACATTTTCTTCAAAAACAGCATGTGTACCAATTAATATATTTAATGAACCATTTTTAAGATCATTAAAAATTATTTTTCTTTCAGATAATTTAGTAGATCCAGTTAAAAGCCTAATATTTACATTTAGATTTGACAAAGCACTATTAAAACTATTAAAGTGTTGAGTAGCTAAAATTTCGGTTGGAGCAATTAAACAAGTTTGAAAATCATTATCAATACAAATTAACATAGACATTAGTGCGACAATTGTTTTTCCAGAACCAACATCTCCTTGGAGTAATCTTATCATTTGTTTTTTTGATGAAAAATCATTTCTAATTTCTTTCAATACTTTTTTTTGTGAATTAGTAAGTTCAAAAGGTAAATTATTATTGAAAAAACTGTTAAACTTTAAGCCAACATTTGGAAAAAAATAACCACTATTATTTGACTTAATTTTATGATGAGAAATTTTAAATTTTAATTGATTAAAAAAAAGTTCTTCAAATTTCAATCTAAATCTTGCTTGTTCTAGTAATTTTAAATCTTTTGGAAAATGAATATTAATATAAGCCTGATTTGGAGAAATTAATTTGTATTTTTTATTAATTGATTCATTTAAGTTTTCATCAAATTGATTCTCAAAAAAAATAAAAAGATTTTTAATTATTTTAATCATATAGTTATTTGATATTCCTGAATTAATTAGTTTTTCTGTTGAAGAATATACAGGCTGTAGTTTTATTTTTTTTAGTTTAAAATTTTCAAGCTTTTCGAAATCAGGGTGAATAAATGAAGGTTTATTGTCAAACCAATTTATCTTTCCAAATAAAACATACTTTAAGTTTATTTTTATTGATTTTTCGACCCAGCTAAGACCTTTAAACCATAGAACCTTGATATTGGTCTCTCCATCATAAAATATAGCTTCAATTCTATATTTGTTTCCCGATTTTTTATAGTTTAAACTCTTAAAAACCCCTATGATTTGAAAATAAATATTTGATGAATCAATATCTTTAATTTTATAATTTTTTGATCTATCAAGATATTTATATGGAAAGAAATTAAGTAAATCGCTGCAGTTCTTTAGACCTAACTCATCTTTTAAAAGCTTAGCTCTAATTTTTCCAATTCCTTTAACGAATTCAATTGAAGTATTTAGTTTGGTATCTTTCACAGCTCTAATTTAATTTATTAACTTTAAAATAATATTTCTGCTACACTATAAATTTGAATAATTATTTAGAAAAACTTAATGATGAGCAAAAACTACCTGTTCTTCACAAAGATGGACCATTAATAGTGATTGCTGGTGCAGGGTCAGGGAAAACTAGAGTTTTAACCTACAGAATTGTTCACTTAATAAATCAAGGAGTTGACCCATTTAACATTCTTGCTTTAACATTCACCAATAAAGCTGCAACGGAAATGAAAAAAAGAATCTCAGAGATTATTTCAGAATCAATTTCTAAAAATATCTGGATGGGTACATTCCATTCTGTTTTTGCAAGAATTCTAAGATCAGAGGCGGCTTTGATAGGTTATCCAACAAATTTTACAATATATGATACATATGATTCTGAAAAATTAATATCAAATATTATAAAAGAATTACAATTAGATAAGGATAATTATAAAGCGAAAAAAATTAGAAATAGAATTTCATCATTAAAAAATAATTTTATCACTGTAGATGGATACTTTAATAATCCTGAGTTATTAGAAATAGACAAAGCATCCAAAAATGAAGAATTTGGAAAAATCTATAAAGAATATGTTAAACGATGTTTTAAAGCCTGTGTAATGGATTTTGATGATCTGTTATTAAAAACTAATGAACTACTGAACAAAAGCCCTGAAACATTACTTAAATATCAAGATAAATTTAAATACATTCTTGTAGATGAATATCAAGACACAAATTATTCACAATATTTAATCGTAAAATCTCTTGCAGATAGATATGAAAATTTATGTGTAGTAGGTGATGACTCACAAAGCATATATAGTTTTAGAGGTGCAAATATTGATAATATTTTAAATTTCAGAAAACATTATCCAGGTTCAAAATCTTATAAATTAGAACAAAACTACAGGTCAACCAAAAATATTGTTGAAGCAGCAAACTCGTTAATAAATCATAATATTTTAAAACTTGATAAAACAATTTGGACAAATAATGATATTGGTGATAAAGTCATATTAAATAAATCATTATCAGATGCAGATGAAGGCAGATTTATTTCATCAAATATTTTTGAAATGAAAAGTAATTTTTATTTAAAAAATTCAAGTTTTGCAGTTTTATATAGAACAAATGCTCAATCAAGGTCAATAGAGGACGCACTTAGAAAAATAAACATTGAATATCAGGTTTTTGGTGGTTTATCTTTTTATCAAAGAAAAGAGGTTAAAGACATTTTAGCTTATTTAAGATTAATTGAGAATATTAATGATGAGGAAAGCTTAAGAAGAATTATAAATTTTCCGCCAAGAGGTATTGGTCAAGCAACATTAGATAAATTAATGATTTTATCAAATGAGCATGATGTAAGTCTATTTGATGCAATTTCTAAAATAAATCCAAACACAAAGAGATTTAGCGCCAGAACAATTGAAAAGTTAGAAAATTTTAAAAATTTAGTTTTAAGTTTTAAAATATATTCAAACTCAAATAACGCATATGAAACTACAAGTCTTGTTATTAATAAAACTAAATTAATTGATTTTTATAGAAATGAGGGAACATTGGAATCTTCAAACCGAATAGAAAACATAGAAGAGCTTTTGAATGGGGTTAACGACTTTATTCAACAACAAAGTGAAATTTTTGAAGGAGATAATTCATTGTCAAAATACCTTCAAGATGTTGCATTATACTCTGAAACGGATAAAGATATTCATTCTGAAAAAGTATCACTCATGTCTATTCATATGGCTAAAGGTCTTGAGTTTCCAATTGTTTATGTAGTTGGACTTGAAGAAAACTTGTTTCCATCTATAATGAGTATCAATTCAAGAGAAGAAATTGAAGAAGAGAGAAGACTTTTTTATGTTGCAATGACAAGAGCAAAAGAAAAACTGATTTTAAGTCATTGTGAACAACGATTCAAGTGGGGAAATATTATAGATTGTGAACCAAGTAGATTTATTGGGGAAGTTGATGAGAAATTTTTACAAAGAAATAATACAAATAAAAATTATATAAGACAAAAAATAAATGAGAATAAATTAAGGTTAAAAAAAATCCCTAATAGAAGTTTTAAAAAAATAAAAACAAATGCAATATCAAGCTTTAAAAAATATAAAATCAATTTAAATATCAATGATAAAGTTTATCATGATAGATTTGGAGAAGGTAAAGTAATCGAAATAGAGGGTGAGGGAGATAATATTAGGGCAAATATTAATTTTAAGATTAATGGAGAAAAGAAAATTTTATTAAAATTTGCAAAACTTAAAATATTAAAATAAAAAAAAGGGGCTAATGCCCCTTTTTAATTGAATCATATATTTTTAATTAGAAGCCGCTTGCATTCCTTTCTCAATTAAATCATAAAACTGATCTAATTTTGGAAGAACAACAATTCTTGTTCTTCTATTTTTTGCTCTACCTTCAGCTGTTTCATTATCCATTAATGGAATATAATAACTTCTTCCAGCCGCAGTCATTCTTTGTGGTGGAACGTTGAAGTCTTCTTGTAAGACTCTGACAACAGACGTCGCTCTTTTAACACTTAAATCCCAATTATCTTGTAAAACTTCATTTTGAATTGGAACATTGTCAGTATGTCCTTCAACCATAAATTCAATTTCGGGCTTATCCAGAACAACTTGTGCAACTTTTCCTAAAACTTCTTTGGCTCTATCAGAAACATAGTAACTTCCACTATTGAAGAGCAGTTTATCTGAAATAGATATAAACACTACACCTTTTTCAACATTAATTTCAATATCATTATCATTAATATCTATAAATGCTCCTTTTAAACTTGTAACTAGGGCTAAGGTTACAGAATCTCGTCTAGTAACTGCATCTTGCATTGTTCTAATTACTAAATCCTTTTCTTTTAAACTTTCTAAAGACTTCTCAAGATTCTCAGCACCTTTTTGAGATAATGTAGTAAGATTACCCATGTTATTAATTAGATCTTGATTGTTATCCTTTAAAAAGGCTACCTGTTCTTGTAAGGCTTTATAGTTAGCTTCAGCAGATGCTTTTTCATCTAAACATGTGTTAAGCTTAACAGTAGCTGAATTTAAAAGATTTAAATTTTTTTGATTTGTAGCCTCTAACTCTGCATATTTCTTTTGAGAAACGCAAGAACTGAGCAAAATAATGACTAATAATATGTAAGTATGTTTCATTTTTGTTTTTATTTTAAAAATAACAAATTTTATGCCAATAAGTAACTATTTAATAGATGAAAATTCCTTTTTTCTAAAAAAATAATAATTAATTAAAATAGAAAAAGTATAAAAATATTTATAGTAAACCATTGTGCTTTTTCTCTTACTTAAATTTTTTCTAAAATAAATTATATTATAATAATAAGCTGATATAATAGGAAAGAATAATTTAAAGTTAAATGTTATTAAAGAAAAAATTAATATAAAAAAATCACTGAAAACTCTTAATAATAAAGAAAAAACAAAATAGGACTTTGGTAGGTTTTTTATCATCATCATAAATGAATTTCTAAAATTTAAATAATTTTTATTAGATGAGCCATAATTCATCGTTCCTCCTCCTATGTGATACACTTTTGATTTGCCAACAGTTATTATTTTATAATTTGAATCAATATTTTTTAATCTCCAACACAAATCAATTTCCTCCATGTGACAAAAAAAATCTTCATCAAATCCACCAAGAAGATTGAATATATTTTTTCTAATAACAAAACAAGATCCAGAAGCCCAAAAAATTTCTCTTGTAGTTTTGTATTTATTTATACTTTCTAATTTATTTAAAATTCTTCCTCTGCAAAAGGGATAACCAAAGAAATCAATATATCCGCCTGATGCTCCAGCATATTCATACTTACTCTTGTTGTTATAATCTATAATACGTGGCTGCGCAATTGAAACTAATTCATTTTTTTTAAATGCTCTACAAATTTCATCATAGGAATAATGATCTAGAAAAACAGCATCATTATTAAGAAAAAAAATAACATCCTCTGCAATACTTTTTACTCCCTCATTATATCCTTTTGCATATCCCATATTAGTGCTAAGCTTAATAATTTTGATTTGCGGGTAGTTTTTTGAGATAAAATCAATTGATGAATCTGTTGAATTATTATCAATAATATAAATATTGGAGTTTTTACAATACTTTATAATATCAGGAATAAATTTTTTTAATAGTATAGAGCCATTAAAATTTAATATAGCAATAGCAAAAGTCATAATTCATTATAATTAGGTAGATTATTAATTATTGAAAATTTTTTGTCATCAAACTTTACAAAAAAATGATTTAAACCATTCGTTAACATTAAAAATTTTGATTTTATTTCCATATTATATACAATCAATTGATCTAGGGCTTTTTGATTTAATGATGTTTTTGGAGATTTACACTCCACAAGAATTTTAATTTTTCCATAATCATCATAAACTATAATATCAAATCTTTTCTTTAATTTATTAACCTTAAAACCTTTTTCAACTGAAATGTGAGAAATTGGAATTTTTAGATTTAAGTTAAGGAATGAAATAACATTTTGTCTAACCCATTCTTCTGGTGTTAATACAATTTTTTTTTTTCTAATAGGATCAAAAATATATTTTTTATTATCAATAGATATTATCTTATAATTATATTTATTTTTAAAGTATAAATTATACATGAATATTGTTTCAAATGTAGATGAATATAAAGAAGTTTTAAAAAAAATTAATAATAATTTTTTATCTAATTTATATATATTAAATAGTGAAGAAATATTCTTTTTAAATGATTTCACAAATCAAATAAAAAAAATCATCCCTGATGAGCTTAAAGATCTAAACCAATATGTATTTTATGGAAATGAAATTAAAATTGAAGATGTAATTATAAGTGCAAAAAAATTTCCAATGCTTGGAGATAAACAATTAATAATTATTAAAGAAGGGGCAAAGCTTTTTAAAAAAATTGAATATTTAATTTCACATATAAAAAGTATCCCTAATTCAACAATACTTGTTTTTTGTATGGATGGAATAAATATTAATTACAATAAAACTGAAATTAAAACATTAATTAATTACGGATCAATTTATGATTTTAAAAAAATATACGACAATAAAATATCTAGCTGGATTAAGTATTTAGCTGAAAGAAGAGGTTTTAATATAAACTTTAAAACTTGTGAACTAATTAAAGAAAGAACAGGAAATAATCTAAGCAAGGTTAATATAGAATTAGATAAAGTCACTCTAAATATCATAAACAATGAGATAAACGATAAAATTATTATTGAACACTTTGGAGTAAATAATGACTATAATTTATTTGAACTACAAAATGAAATTGGGAAAAAAAATATTAAAAAAGTATTTATGATTTCAAATTATTTTACAAATAATTCCTCATATTCTATTCAACAAATACTTTCAGCATTGCACAATTATTTTTCAAATATTTTTCAAATTCATTCACTCAAAAACAACAATCCAAAATCATTATCACAAAATCTTGGACTCAATTATTACTTTGTTAATGATTATATAAATGCCTCTAAAAACTACAATATAAAAGATGTTGTAAAAATTATAAGAATAATCAAAAAGTATGATCTAAAAAGTAAAGGAATTAATTATGATGGAAATAGCAATAATCTTATTAATCAATTAGTTACTGAAATTACAAGCTAATATTTTTTAGGAAATCTTTTTGGATCATATTCATTCATAATTTTATAACATTCTTCAAAAATATCATCAATAGATGGTTTTGAGAAATAATCCCCATCTGATCCATATGGTGGTCTATGCTCTTTAGCAGTTAATGTTATAGGTTTTGAATCTAAATATTTAAATGCATCTTGATCTTCAATAATTTTTTTTAAAATAAATGAGGATGCTCCTCCAGGATAATCCTCGTCAACAATTAAGAGTTTGTTAGTTTTTTTTACACTAATAAGAATATCATTATTTATATCAAATGGAATTAAAGTTTGAAGATCAATTAATTCAATTTCAATATTATGTTTTTTTAATTCAGGTATTGTTTTCTCAATTAATTTGAGAGTAGAGCCATATGAGATAACTGTTATGTCATTTCCTTTTGAGATAAATTCAACTTTTCCGAGTGGAATATTAAATTCACCTAAATTTTTAGGCTCCTTTTCTTTCAGCCTATAAGCGTTTAATGGCTCTATTATTAACGCTGGATCTGAACAATTAATTAATGTATTATACATACCAGATGCTTGAACCATATTTCTAGGAGTTAAAACCAATAATCCTTTTAGAGAATTTAAAATCATACCCATTGGAGAACCAGCATGCCACATACCTTCAAGTCTGTGACCTCTAGTTCGAATAATTAACGGGGCCTTTTGTTTCCCTACAGTTCTGTAATATAGTGTAGCTAGATCATCACTTAGTGTTTGTAAGGCAAACATTAAGTAATCTAAATATTGTATCTCAGCAATTGGTTTAAAACCTCTCATAGCTAATCCAATACCTTCACCAACGATAGAAGCTTCTCTGATTCCTCTATCATCAACTCTAGTTTTACCATGTTTAATCTGTAAACCCTCTAATCCTTGGTTAACATCACCTATTTTACCAGAATCTTCACCAAATATTACTATGTTTTTATTTTTAGTCAATAATGCATCAAAATTATTTTTTAAAATAATTCTTCCATCTACAAGAGAACTAGAGCTGTCATACGAAGGTTTAATTTCCATTACATTTTTAAAATTATCAGAATACTCATTATATAAAAATGAACTATAAAAAGGTTGAACATTACTCTTATATTCGCTTATCCATTTTGATAAATCTGAAAAACTATTTAATTGAAGATTAGACCTAAGAATTTTTCTTGAAACACTAATTATATCTCTTCTACTAATTTCCCTTAAACGTAGAAGACTATTCGTGATATTTATAATTTCATTCGATTTTTCATTAGAAATTATAGTCTTTAAAACACTCATTAAAGAATCTCTTTCATTAATCATTACCTTTTGAAAAGATTCCCACGCATTTCTTTTTTGTTTTTTTACAAAATCTTTACATTCTATTTCTAATTTATCTAATTCTTTAATATTTGAGAGACCATTTTCTAAAATCCATTCTTTCATTTTTGTATTACAATCATATTTTTTTTCCCAATCAAGCCTGTCTTGAGATTTATATCTTTCATGTGATCCTGAGGTAGAATGACCAATTGGCTGAGTAAGTTCTTTTACATGGATAATTACAGGGACATGCTCTTTTCTAGCTACGCTACTAGCAAATTCAAATGTTGATATCAAATTTGGATAATCCCATCCGTTGACACTTAAAATTTCAAAGCCTTTTTCTTTATTATTTCTTTGATATCCTTTCAATATTTCTGAAATACTAGATTTAGTTGTTTGATAAGAATTGTCAACAGAAATACCATATTCATCATCCCAAATACATATCACTGCAGGGACCTGATGTACTCCTACAGCATTTACTACTTCAAAAAACAAGCCTTCACTAGTACTAGCGTTGCCGATAGTACCCCAAACAATTTCATTTCCATTATTTGAAAACTTTTCAGAATTAAAATTTCCTTCTCTATATAGTTTAGATGCCATTGCTAAACCCAATAATCTAGGCATTTGACCAGATGTTGGTGATATGTCAGATGAAATATTGTATTGATTTGTAAGGTCTTTAAAAGAGCCATCATCATTTAGAAAAACGCTACTAAAATGGGAGCCCATTTGTCTGCCGCCAGACATTGGTTCTTCAATTAAGTTTGTATTAGCATATAATCCAGAAAAAAACTGTTTAACATTTAATTCATTAATTGCAAACATAAAAGTTTGATCTCTATAATAGCCAGACCTAAAATCACCTTTTTCAAAAACCTTAGCCATTGCAATTTGAGGAAGTTCTTTTCCATCCCCAAAAATTCCAAATTTAGCTTTTCCGCTTAAAACCTCTTTTCTACCTAAAAGACTTGCTTCTCTACTAATTAAAATAGTCTTGTAGTCATTTAAAATTTCTTTTTTAAAATCATTAAAAGAAATAGACTTGGTTAAAGCTGATTTTTTCATTTGGTGTTCAAATTTAGTAAATAAAAAGAATTTATTAATTCAAATTAAAACCATCTTCTAGTAAACAAAGAAGAGAGATTATCAATGTCAAATGTTAAAATAAATCTAATTTTATTAGAGTATGAATTGTCATTCAAATAATACCCTTCAGATGAATATACTGGGAAGAAAAGCTCAAAGTAATTCTCTACAAGATTAACTCTTAAGCCACTATCAAAACCTGAGTTTATTTTTTCTGATTTATTTCTAAATAAACCATAGTCTAAATATGCTTCAAACCATTTCCATAATGTTATACCAGAGTTAATAGACAATATAAAGTCATTTGGATTACTTTCATTTATTTTAGATTTAAACGCACCTTCATATCTTAAATATTGCTGAGAATAGAATCCTGATTGTTCAGATCTACCTAATAAATAATTATTGTAGAGGTAATCAGTTGATCTATCAACACTAAAATTGTAAATACCACTTTCATTATCGTTTTTAAAAAACTTACCTATAAACAACCTTATATTAAATTGTCTAAAATCACTAAAATAGTTTCTATAGTTAAAAGTTATAGAATTCTTAATAATTTGATTGTTTAGCTGTAAATCATAATTAAAAGAAATACTTTTTTTAGCACCAGGATTTGTGTTTATATAGGTTAATCTGGATATACCGTAATCATTATTAACACCACTTTTTCTAATTCCGATATATTTAAGTCTTAAGAACTGTTTGTGGTTTGAAACTAAGTCTTTGTCTCGTTTTGTAAAAATTATTGTTGGACTAAATCTAAAGTAGTTTTTATTTAAATCATAATTAAACTTTGAAAGAGAAAGGTAATAGTTAGATGAAAATGTTTTTGAATTGTAAGCTGTATAGTTTAAATTAACATTTCCAACAATTTTTTTAGAATTAATCGCATAGTAGGGTGAAAGCAGATAAGTAAATCTCTTTTTAAAAGGAGATTTATTCGTAAATGTAATTCCAGGTGAAAAACCATCATAGAGGTTATAAATAAATTGAGGTCTATAAAATATCTGATTGAAATTTAGGTCATCAATAT
>OCZA010000205.1_pt1 | contig 21630 bp, 18 predicted proteins | sample 1539021 | NCBI WGS metagenome assembly OCZA01 (sample SAMEA2619376, study PRJEB22493) | marine metagenome | biome: marine biome (ENVO:00000447); feature: surface water layer (ENVO:00002042); material: "saline water (ENVO:00002010), including plankton (ENVO:xxxxxxxx)" | depth 5 m | reverse complement strand
CACCTGGGGAACTCGAATTGAAAGACAGAGCGAAAGCTCTGTTTTTTTTTGTGCTAAAAAAATAAAGAAAAAAGGCCGGATAAACCGGCCTTTTTGATTTTCAACTTAAAGGGAGGTAGTTGAAAAATGAATAAGTACAATATCGCATAGTACTTATTAAAACTAATAAGTCGTAGATTTCACTCCTATTTCACTGGCATCTAGACCAAGTTCTTGTTCTGCATCTGTAGCTCTAATCGTTATGAATCTATCAATAAATAATATTGTTAACAAACTCATTACATATGTGAAACCTGCAATTGCGAGAACACCAACAAACTGGTCAACTAAACTGCCACCAGTAAAGACTACGGCCATAACGCCCCATATTCCCACAACGCCATGTGCAGATATAGCTCCTACAGGATCATCGATTCCAAATCTTCTATCAAGAATAATGAGTGAAAAATATACAATGACACCGCCAACTGCACCTATCATAAGAGCAGCTCCAGCAGTGGGAGCACTTGGAGCAGCAGTAATTGCTACTAATCCAGCAATCGCCCCATTCATTGCCATAGTAATATCCATCTTCTTTGTCACTACTTGGCTTGTAATTAAAGTCGCGACAACGCCTCCAGCAGCAGCAATATTAGTATTTAAAAAGACTTGAGAAACTGCAATAGCAGCAGCTTCGTTACTTACTACAAGTTCTGAGCCTCCATTGAATCCAAACCAACCCAACCACAGAATCCAAACACCCAATGCTGCCATTGGAATATTTGAACCAGGAATTACGTTTGAAGATCCGTCAGAGTTATATTTACCTTTTCTTGGTCCAAGAACATTGACTACCGCAAGTGCTGCAGCAGCTCCACATAAATGCACAGTTCCTGATCCAGCATAATCTGAGTATCCCATTTCGCTTAAGAAACCTCCGCCCCAATTCCAATAACCTTGGATTGGATAGATAAATCCTGTTAAAACAACAGCAAATAAAAAGAATGGAACTATTTTCATTCTTCCAGCAACAGCACCAGAAACAATAGACATGGCAGTTGCCACAAATACCACCTGGAAAAAGAAATCTGCTTGTTGAGAATAGTCCATTCCATAAGGGATTCCAATATCAGCATTGTCCATACTAGTAGAAAGTCCCAAAGAGGTTCCAATTGATGGTATGACTCCTTCAATTAAAGCACCGCCAGGGTACATTAATATAAATCCACACATTAAATACATGATGCAAGCAATAGAGTATAAACCGAGGTTTTTAGTCACAATTGCAGATGCATTCTTACTTTGTATCATTCCTGCTTCAAGCATGGTAAAACCAGCTGCCATCCACATTACTAAAGCACCAGCCATCACCGCATAAAAGGTGTCCAGTGCAAATTTTATTTCTTCCATAATTTAGCTCCTAAAAGTTAAGTAAAATTAAAAGCTTGCGCCAACTGCAAAAACTAGCGCATCTTCATCCATCAAGTCTTCTGAATCTGAACTAAAGTCTGAATAGGCTAAACTGCAGTCATAACTTCCACAGCCAAAACCATAACTTATTAAGAAATTTGTTCCAAAAGTATCATAATCACCATATGAAAAAGATATATCACCAAATGCATATGAAACATCCATATAATCCGGAGCACCACTTTGACCAGAATAATATCCAAGCCCTAAATCTCCATAACTTAATGCAATACCAACTTCTTCAAAATCTAAATTAGTAGCTCCAGGATAAGTGAAATCTACATAGCTTATATCAATTCCAACACCTGATTCTGTCTCAAATGCATATCCAAAATATACATCTAGTTCACTACCGGCACCGTCAATATTAAAATTTACATTAGATCCCCAAATGCCTGCGTAGAGTCCAATATCACTAGCGTAGTCAAATCCACCACTAATTGCTGGCTCATCACCTGTTTGGGTCATCCCTCTCCAGATATAATCTGTAGCGAAACTAACATTTGCACTAACACTTGCAAAGGCAGGAAGTGTAAGTGCAGCCATTAATGAAAAACATAAAAATAATTTTTTCATTTAATTCTCCTTTTTGTTAAAAACAATTCTTCTATAAAAAAAAGCATATAAATACTTAATAAACAAAAAAATGCTTAAGTTAATAATATTTATGCATTTTTTGTCTGCAGGATTCTTGAAGTCAAACTCGATAGGGTTTAACGGTTGCGTTCCTTCAGCTTTCGCTTACTTCCGACTCTGTTAAGAGTTGAACGATTAACGTTTTCCTGTTAACGGCGCGTTCCTTCGGTTTTCACCTACTTCCGTCTCCTAAGAGATGAACGATTAGCGCGTTCCTTCAGCTTTCGCTTACTTCCGACTCTATAAAGAGTTGAACGATTTTAACTTTAGTGCAAAACTAAAATGCCCCTATAAGATATCTTTATAAATGATTATAAGCAATACTTTTATCGAAAAAAGTTAAAAAAGTTTCATTTTTGTTACATAAATCATTTTTGAATAATGTTTTTTCACTTCTGTTACATTAAAATACATATGCAAACATTTTTTGGAGAACATCTATGGATCTTAATAATAAAGTTGCTTTAGTTACGGGTGGTGCATCTGGTTTGGGACAAGCAACTGTTGAAAACTTTGTTGCTGGTGGAGCAAAAGTCGTAATACTTGATATCAATGAAGATAATGCAAACAAAATAATAGAAAGTCTTGGTGCTGATAAAGTTTCCTTCATTTCAACAAATATTATGGAAGAAGATCCAGTTGTATCAGCTATAAATAAAATTAAAGATGAGAACGGTGCACTTCATATTGCAGTCAATTGTGCTGGAACAGGATACCCTGGAAGGATTCTAGGTAAGGAAGCGCCTCATCCCTTGGATGCTTTCCAATTTATTATAAATTTAAATCTTGTTGGAACATTTAATGTAATGAGAATAGCTGCAGAACTAATGGATAAAAATGAAGCTGATGAAGGAGGAGAAAAAGGTGTAATAATCAATACTGCCTCAGTTGCTGGATATGAGGGACAAATAGGTCAATCTGCTTATAGTGCTTCTAAGGCTGGAGTTATTGGATTAACTATTACTGCTGCTAGGGATTTAGCAAGACATTCAATTAGAGTTTGTACTATTGCGCCTGGTATATTTGATACACCGTTAATGCAACTTGCACCTGATAAGGTTCGTGATCCACTCCTTGAGTCAACACAATTCCCACATAGGTTTGGTCAACCAAGTGAGTTTGGTCAATTAGCTACTCATATAGTTGAAAACTCTTATCTTAATGGAGAGACTATAAGACTAGACTCTGGCATGAGAATGAAGCCAAGATAATGGAATATAAAGCTTATTATGTTGAAGAGAGTGATGGAGTTTTCTCATCATCTATTCAAAATCTTGAAATACCAAAACCAAAAGATGGTGAGCTGCTCATAAGTGTTTCTTATTCGTCTCTAAATTATAAAGATGCTCTATGCGCTAAAGGTGTTAAAGGCGTAGCTGCTTCTTATCCATTTGTTCCAGGAATTGATGCTGTTGGTACGGTAGCCAAATCTAATTCAGATGCATTTAATGAAGGAGATAAAGTTATTTGCTCAGGTTACAACCTTGGGATGAGTGTTAATGGTGGCTTTGGAAGTTTGATTTGCGTCCCTGCAGATTGGGTTGTGCATCTTCCAAATGCTATGTCAGATTTAGAGGCCATGTCATATGGTGTAGCTGGATTAACATCAGCGGCATGTGTTAAAGCTATTTTAGATAAAGGTGTCATTGATACTTTGCCAATTGCTGTATCTGGTGCGACTGGTGGAGTTGGTTCAGTTGCAGTGGGAATTTTAAGTAAAATCGGTTTTTCTGTAACAGCCATAACAGGCAAATCGTCTGAAGAAAGCTTTTTAAAAAAAATTGGATGTGATCAGTTTATTAATAGAGATGACTTTCTAGAAGGCGGTGTTCGCCCTCTGGATAAAACTGCATTTGGTGGAGGTGTTGATGCAGTTGGCGGAGAAATCCTAGCTAAAATTCTTTCTCAAACAGCTCAAAAGGGTTCAATTGCATGTTGTGGTAATGTTGCTGGCGCATCTTTTCAGTCCTCAGTTTTTCCATTTATTTTAAGAGGTATTTCTTTGATCGGGATTGATTCAGCTGAATCATCAATTGAGCTTAAAAAATATCTTTGGGAGAAATTAGCAGATGAGTGGAAATTAGATTTATCTGAACAAACAAAAACTATACAATTAAGCGAGTTAGATTCTGAGATTGAAAAAATATTAGAAGGACTTCAGCTTGGAAGAGTAGTTATTAAACACGGAGATTAATATGTCAGACGATTTTGAAGAATTTTATGAAGATAAAGAATCAAATGAAGATTCAAGATCTGATGCTAGGGTTGCTTTGGTTCTAGTAATTTGTTTTGTTGCTGCAGCTCTTTTTTGGGTTTCTGGACAATAATTTAATCAGATAGAAACTTCTCAGCATCCAATGCTGCCATACATCCAAACCCTGCAGAAGTAATTGCTTGTCTGTAAACCTTATCGGCAACATCGCCAGCAGCAAAAACTCCAGGTACAGATGTTTGCGTCACTGAACCTTCTAAACCAGAGTTAATTACAATATATCCATCTTTCATATCTAGCTGACCATCAAATATTTCGGTGTTTGGATTATGACCAATTGCAATAAAAACCCCATGTAAATCTATTGATGATATTGAGCTATCTTTGTTTTTAAGTTTAATACCTGTAACACCGCTATTATCTCCCAGAATCTCTTCTAGTTCGCTGTTCCAGTGTATTTCAATTATTCCTTCATCAGCTTTCTTAAATATTCTATCTTGAAGTATTTTCTCCGCCCTTAATTCATCTCTTCTATGAACTAGGTGGACTTTTGCACAAATATTTGCGAGATAAAGTGCCTCTTCAGCAGCAGTATTTCCACCACCAATTACAGCTACCTCTTGACCCTTATAAAAGAAACCATCGCAAGTTGCACATGCGGAGACACCTCTACCTAGAAACTCTTGCTCTGATGGGAGACCTAAATATTTGGCAGATGCACCAGTAGCTATTATCAATGTATCAGCTTCGTAAGAATTTGTTCCATTTAGAAGAAATGGTGACTGTTCAAGATTTACTTTTGAAATATGATCATTAATTATTTCAACACCAAATTTTTCAGCATGTTTTTTCATTCTTTCCATTAAATCAGGCCCTTGAAGATCATCACTATCGCCAGGCCAATTCTCTACTTCAGTAGTTGTTGTTAATTGTCCGCCAGGTTCTGCTCCAGCGATAATAATAGGATTTAATCCTGCTCTAGCTGCATAAATTGATGCTGCATAGCCTGCAGGTCCTGATCCAAGAATTATTAGTTTATTATCTGTCATACTTTTAGAAATAAAATTATAGTTCAATTATGAAGAAATTATATTAAAGAACTAATATAATTGATATTTCGGAGATTAATAATTGCTATTAAAAAAGTAAATACTGATAATCAACCAGTAAAAATTCTTTCCAACTTCTTAGGCTTTGGCCTTATTGGCTTTTCGATTTATATATTAATTTCATTGATTTCTTACAATGCTGCAGATTCAGCATATTTTTATCAGACGAATGACCCGAATGTTTTGAATCTGGGTGGTCCTGCAGGAGCAGTTATATCAGATGTCTTGCTATCAACTATAGGGTTAGGCTCTTATCTTTTGCTGCTATTTATTTCTTTGTGGTCACTTGAGTCACTAGCTCCAAAAATATTTAATTTATCAAGTCCAAAGTTTTTATTTAGGGTTATAGGAGGACTTCTCTCATTAATATGTTTTACTGCTTTGTGTGAGTTTTATATTGCAGGCCAGTCATTTCCTCAAGGGTCATCAGGCGGCTTCCTTGGCAAGTCGATTTTTTCAAACTTAGTGTTAATTTTTGGTTTAATTGGGAGCCTATTATTTCTATTAATATTCTTAATACCCTCAGTCACACTTGGTCTAAATATTTCTTGGTCATTACTTTTTACATATGCTGGTAAATTAATCTTAAAGATGTCTTCATTAACTAGATCATTACTTGAAAATGTCTTTAAATTTTTAGAGAAGCTCATTTCTAGTTCTTTTGCTGGTATTAAAAATTTAATAGGAAATATAAAAGATATACAAAAAAATAAGCAGATTGAGTCTTCGAAGACAAAACCTATTAAAGCTCCAACAAAAAAATCTCCTGAGATAAAAGCTGTCCCTAAAACTCAAAGTGTAATAAATCTTAAAAGTGATAAATCCGAAGATAAAGTTGATTTATCTGAATCGGATATGGGTAAAGATGAGGAGCCTGTTACAAAAATGCCCAGCACTGAGCTCTTAGATAGAGCATTAGATGATGGAGACTCTTTAAGTAAAGAGGATCTCGAATCCTTATCGGAGCTTCTTGAGATCAAGTTAGATGAATTTGGAATTGAAGCAGAGGTTGTTTCTGTTTTACCAGGTCCGGTTGTTACTAGATTTGAGATTCAGCCAGCCCCCGGCACAAAAGCAAATAAAATTACAAATATTGCTCAAGATATTGCTAGATCCCTAGCTGTAAGCAGCGTAAGAGTAGTTGAAGTTATTGAAGGTAAATCTGTTGTGGGTATTGAGATACCAAATACAAATAGAAAGATGGTTCGACTGAAAGAGATTCTTGCATCTGCAGCCTTTGAGAACTCAAAGTCACATTTATCTCTTGCCCTCGGGAAGGATATTGCCGGTAAAGCCGTTGTTGTAAATTTAGAAAAGATGCCTCATCTTCTTGTAGCAGGAACAACTGGTTCAGGAAAATCAGTTGGAATTAATGCAATGCTATTAAGTTTATTATTTAAATCTGATCCCGAGGATGTGAGACTGATATTAATAGATCCAAAAATGCTAGAGCTTTCTGTTTATGATGGTATTCCACATCTTCTGACGCCGGTTATTACAGATATGTCTGATGCAGCAAATGGATTGCGATGGTGTGTAGCTGAGATGGATAGAAGATATAAATTAATGTCTGCAATGGGAGTAAGAAATCTAGCAAGCTTTAACTCAACAATTAAAGATGCTTCAGAAAAAGGCGAGTCTATTCAGAACCCATTGAAGGAAAATGAGGAAGACTACCTAGAGGAGCTGCCGTCAATTGTTGTAGTTGTTGATGAGTTTGCAGATATGATGATGTTGGTTGGAAAAAAAGTTGAACACCTTATTGCAAGAATTGCTCAAAAAGCCAGAGCTGCTGGAATTCATTTAATTCTTGCTACTCAAAGACCTTCAGTGGATGTAATTACAGGATTAATTAAAGCTAATATTCCAACAAGAATTTCTTTTCAAGTTTCAACCAAAATTGATTCAAGAACAGTTTTAGACCAAGGAGGAGCTGAACAGCTTTTAGGATATGGCGATATGTTATATCTTCCTGCAGGACAAGGCGTTCCTGCAAGAGTGCATGGCGCTTTCGTTGGCGACGATGAAGTACATAGAGTAGTCGATGACTGGAAAAAAAGAGGAACTCCAGATTTTATAGATGAGATAACATCAGATCTTCAGGATACTGGCCCAATACCCGGTTGGTCTAATGCTTCTGGATCATCTGGTGAGGAGGATGATGAGCTTTATGATGAGGCTGTTAATTTCGTTATTGAATCTAGAAGAGCTTCTATTTCAGCTGTTCAAAGAAAGTTAAGGATTGGATATAACAGGGCAGCAAGAATTATTGAGTCAATGGAGGCAGCAGGATTGGTTTCCGAAATGAGTTCAAATGGGTCAAGAGAAGTTTTAGTCCCAAAAAGAAATTAGATGTATTTGAAAGCTTTCCTTCTTTATTTTCTTTCTTTTAATATTTATGCAAATTCTCAAATTGATAATATTAATAATTTCCTTAATGAAAACAGGTTTTCATATGAGCAGGTTTCAGAAAATTCAATTGAAGTAATCTCAGGTAAATTAATTTTAGATACACTCCAGATTTATTTAGAAATTGTTTCTCCTTATAAGGAAAGCTATCTAATAAGCAAAAACTTCATTACTTATAACGACATTGATTTCGCACAACAAAGAACATTTGAATACTCTAAAAATGATTTTCCAATAATTAGTATTATTTCCAAAAAGAAGATACCTCAAGATGATGACTCATTAAATGTGATCACTCTTGAAGACTTTGTGTATGTTACCGATAAATTGACTAAACAGGTTTTCAAAATCTCTTTGATAGAGGAAGAGACTTTAATTATTCAATTTAAAGATAATTTTGGGGTCGGCAACTCAATATTCCTTAACAAACTATCATGAGTCTTTTATATATTGCTTTAGGTGGTGGGCTTGGAGCCATTTTAAGATTTTTGTTAACCGAATATGTAAACAATAATATTTCCAACTTAATACCCTTTGGAACACTTTCTGTGAATGTTCTTGGTTGTTTTATTGTAGGGTGTGTTGCAGGTTTTTTTGCTAGCAAATCTTCACCAATGTATTTCTTTTTTGTAATAGGCTTCCTTGGTTCTTTTACAACGATGTCAGCATTTTCAATACAAACAATTGAATTATTTAATTCAAACATCCTAAGTGGCATTACCTATGTTATTTTAACTTTTAGTTTTACAATAGTTGCTACATATATAGGCCTTACAGTTTTTTTAAAATGATTGATATAAATTTACTTAGAGCAGATCCTGAAAAGGTAAAGAATAATCTAAAAATTAAAAACTATGATTTAAACACTGAGCTTTTTAATGAAATTGATTTAAATAGAAAGACCTTACAGACCGAAGTTGAAGACTTTAAAAGTCTGAAGAATAAGCTATCAAAAGATTTTGGAGAACTGAAAAAAAACAATCAAGACACAACTGAATTATCTAATCAACTGGATAAAATTAAAGGAAATCTTTTAGAAAAGGAGGACTTGCTAAACAAAACACTTTCTCGTTTAAATGATTTCCTATTAGATATTCCAAATATTCCTCACCAGGATGTGAAGGAGGGGGATAGCGAAGATGATAATAAAGTTATTAAAACTTTTGGAGAGGTAAAAAAAAGAGATTCAATCGATCATCTTGAGATAGCATCTGATATTGATACTGAATCTGCTGTTAAACTCGCTGGATCCAGATTTGCAGTTTTAAAAGATGATATAGCTAAACTTCATCGAGCGCTTATTTCATTTATGCTTGATGTAGCTGAAAAAAATGGTTACAAAGAGCGGTATGTTCCTTTCATTGCAAATTCACGAAGCCTAACTGGAACTGGTCAACTACCAAAATTTGAAGAAGATCTCTTCAAAATAACCGAAGATTTATTTTTAATTCCAACTGCTGAAGTTCCACTAACAAATCTTTATGCTGATTCGATATTGGAGCAGGACAGTCTGCCAATCAAAGTAACATCTCATACGCCTTGCTTTAGATCAGAAGCAGGTAGTTATGGTAAAGATACAAAAGGTCTTATAAGACAACATCAATTTGAAAAAGTTGAAATAGTTCAGATTGTTCATCCTAGTGAATCAGATACTGCTCTTGAGAGTTTATTAAGTAATGCTGAAACAATTCTTCAGCTCTTAGAATTACCATATCAGGTTGTCCAATTATGCGGAGGTGACATAGGATTTTCATCAGCAAAAACTTACGATATCGAGGTTTGGATTCCTAGCCAAAATAAATATAGAGAGATTTCATCATGTTCTAACTTTACTGATTTCCAGTCAAGAAGATCAAAAATAAGATTAAACGAAGACGGGAACAAGATTTTTCCTCATACTTTAAATGGTTCTGCACTTGCAGTTGGTAGAACCCTTGTTGCCATAATCGAGAATTTTTATGATGATAAAGACTGCATTAAGATTCCCAAACCCCTTCAAAAGTACCTAAATAAAGACGTTATTTTCTGTAAATAAGTTTTTGTCACAACATTGTTGAATTTAATTGTTGAAGCTATCTGAAATAGGCGTAGAATATGAATAACCCCTAACGGATAACTTAAGAGGAGTATTATGAAAAAAATCCTAATTTCTTTATCAGTTTTCTTTATCGGCTTTTCCTTTGCTGCGAATGACACGTCTTCTTCTGTTTCTGGTTCAGTTAATGTTCCAGGAGCAACGATTACTGTTGAACACGTTCCAACCGGCAGCACAAAGACTTCAGCCGCTAATGATTCTGGTAATTTTAACTTTTCCGGTTTAAGACCCGGAGGCCCCTATGTAATTACTGCAAGCGCTGCAGGATTTAATACAGAAAGGGTTGATAACGTTTATTTAACCTTAGCTGAATCAAATTCATTTGATGTTGTGCTTGTTAGCTCATCAGCAATTGAAGATGTAGTTGTTACTGGTGTTAGATCTGGAATCTCGTCTTCTGGACCTGGATCAACAATTACAGCTGATGATATTGCTTTAACAGCATCTATCGATAAAGGTATTGGAGATTTCTTGAAAAGAGATTCAAGATTTGCAATCCAAGGTTCTTTTAGAGATGTTCAGATTTCTGCATTAGGTTCAAATAATAGATATAACAACTTCACAATTGATGGTGTTGCTGCTAATGATCCACTCGGCCTAAATGCTAATGGATTTGCTTCAGTGAGAAACCCAATTAGTGTTGAAACACTTGCTCAGATCAGAGTTGATTTTGCACCATATAGCGTAACTAAAGGAAACTTTGGTGGTGCCAACATCAATGCTGTTACAAAGTCTGGAACCAATGAATTTGAAGGAAAGGTTTATGGCTATGACACTGATCAAACAAATGTTGGTGATGTTAATGGAGAACCCATTAATCAGTTCTCTGATGAAACAAAAGGTTTTGTTTTTGGTGGACCAATTATTGAAGACAAATTATTCTTCTTTGTTGGTTATGAAGAATCTGAAAGATTCTCTCCAAGTAACTCACAGCCAATTGCTGCAGAAGATGAAGCTGAACTTCTTCAAATTAAAGATTTTCTTATGCAGAGATATAACTATGATGCTGGATGGCCAATATTTAACGCGCCACCTGAGTCTCAGGAACAAACTCTGTTGAAGCTTGACTATGCAATTAATGATAATCATAGAGTTGAGTATATTTATCAAGAAACTCAAGATATTAATATTAGAGAGTACGATAGACCAAATCAAAACTATGTATTCTCATCTCACTACTACGTATATCCAATCGATAGAGAGAAGAGCACTTTTACCTATGTCGGTGATATAAGTGATGATCTTTCTGTAGAAATGAAATACTCAGATATCGTCTACAAGAATGACCAAGACTCTCTTGGTGGTGAAAACTTCGGTCACCATAGAATTACTCTTTCAAGTGGCGAATATGTTTATCCAACAAGTGAGCAGTACAGAAGTGCAAATGAAACAAATATCGATGAACAGATCCTTAATTTAAAAGCTACACTTTTAAGAGGAAATCATACAATTTCTGTTGGTTATGACATGCATGAGAAATTTGTCTCAAATTTATTTATCGCATTCGAAAACGGAAGATTTAGATGGAATAGTGTAGATGACTTCCTTAATGGTAACTTATCTTATTTAAGATTCATTAAACCTGTTACAGGTAACCTTATGGATGGTGCTGCAATAGTAGATATAGATATGTCAACTTTCTACATTGAAGATGTAGTTGATGTAAGTGATATCCTTACACTTAATTTCGGTGTAAGAGTTGATACTATTGAACAGCCAGAAAATACTTCAGGTTACAACGCTGCATTTGAAGCATTAGCAGGATTTAGCAATACTGTTCCTCTGGATTCATCAGTTATACAGCCAAGATTTGGGTATAAGCTTGATATTGGTGGCACTAAGCTAATTAGTGGCATGGATAGAATTGAAGGAGCTGAATTATCTGGTGGTATCGGTGTATTTTCAGGAAGAGTTCCTCAGGTATGGATGACAAACCCAGCAGCTAATACAGGTGTTGCTACCGTTTACTTTGGAGACTGGGCTACAGATATCAACTTGGGAACAGGAGACTGGAGAGATTACTATGATGGTTTAAATCTGACTTGTCTATTAGCAGATGCACAACCTAATGAATATGGAGATTGTGGTGATGTATCAGCTTATGCTGGTGCTGGTGCTGCTGTAGCAAATGATCCAGATTTCCAAGTACCATCTGATTTAAAAATGTCTATGGATCTAACATTATATTTAAGAGGTGGAGCTAGACTTACAGCTAACTACATTAAGAGTGATGTTATTGATGCAGTCAACTTCACTGATTTAGGTGTTGAAAATGGAGGCATTGACCAAGTAGCTGCTGATGGCAGAACTATCTATAACGAAGAATATACTCAGAACATTGTTATGAGTAATACAAGTAAAGGTGGCATGGAGTCATTTACTCTATCTATTGATAAGCAATTTGATAATGGTGTAAATGCTTTTGCTAGTTATACAAGTGTTGATTCTGATTCTCTATGGGATGGCTCGCAAGCTAGAGCCCAGTCTCTATATAGAGGAACTGCGAGAGCGGATGCATTAACACCATCTCTTGGTGAATCTGCATGGAATACTGATCACAGATTAATAGCCGGATTAGATTATGTTATGAATGAAGGATCTAGAAAAGCTACTACATTCTCATTATTCTGGAATGCTCAATCAGGTAGACCTTACAGTTATACCTGGAGAAGATACTCCTTGTTTGATTATGATGATAATGTACTTGCATACATTCCTGAAGCTGGCGATCCAAACGTTGTTTATAGTGGCGTAAGTGAAGCTTTAGTTCTTGATCACATAAATAAACTTGGACTTTCTGGTTATGCTGGATCAATTGCACCAAGAAATGTTGGTAATGCTGATTACTTTAGATCACTTGATATGCGAATTGCTCAAGAGCTACCAGGATTTATGGATGATGATAAATTCACTATCTATTTTGATGCTGTTAATATTCTTAACTTCTTTAATGATTCAGAAGGATTAAGATACTACAAAGGTAGCACTCAAGAGATTCTCGAGACTGATGGTCTTGATGATCAAGGTAGATGGATTATTACTGGTGTAAGAGATGAATCATCTTTTGTAGACTTTAATTCATCTTCTTATAGATTCCAGTTAGGATTCTCTTACGAATTCTAATTAGAATTGGATTCTTTAAAAGGGCGGTTTTTCCGCCCTTTTTTTTGGTAGAATAAAAACATGAGCAGCATAATCCCAGAAATATCTCTTGTATCATTACAAAATCAAAGTGAATCCGATTTAAAGATATTAAAAGAAGCTCTAAATACACATGGTTTTTTTACAATCATTGATCATGATATTGATGACTCTCTATTAGATGAGAGTTATACCCGCGCTAAAGAGTTTTTCGATCTACCTGAGGATATAAAGAATCAGTATGCCAAACCTGAGATAGGAGGCGCCAGAGGCTATACTCCTTTTGGTAAAGAAACTGCTTTGGGAGAAAATGTTGCTGACCTAAAGGAGTTTTGGCATTTAGGCCCTGACGTAGATTCAAATTTCGATTCAAGAATACATGAAAATATAAATGTAAATGAGTTATCAAACTTCAATGACCATTTTAATACTCTTTTTACATCACTAAACCATCTCGGTGTAAAAGTTCTTGAATCAATTGCACTAGTCTTAGAGCTACCTAAAGATTTTTTTGAAGAAAAAGTCATAAGAGGTAATTCAACACTAAGGCTGCTTCATTATCCTCCAATTGAATCTGATAAAAATATTTTGAGAGCAAGGGCTCATGCTGATATAAATCTTATTACCCTTCTTGTTGGTGCTGAAGAGGGTGGTCTTGAAGTCCAAAATAAAGACGATGAATGGATTCCAATTAAACCAAACTCAAATAGTATTGTTTGTAATATCGGAGATATGATGCAACTTATTACAGAAGGCAATCTTAAAAGTACACCTCATAGAGTTGTTGAATACAGTGCCAATGATTCTAAGTCTAGATATAGCATGCCTTTTTTCCTTCATCCATCTCCTGAGGTATCTTTAAAATCTGTTTATAACGAAAATGACAAAGGTGTTTTAGCGCATGATTTTCTTGAAGAAAGAGTCAAAGCTATAAAACTATATTAGTGATATGGATCTTTACTACCTGCAACTGTTAATTGGATTTATTGGACTAACCGCTATAGCAATTCCGTTCTCATCTAATATAAAAGCAATAAATTATAGAAACATTGCTGTAGGGATTCTCTTCCAAATATTTTTAGCTTTTATCTTAATTAAAATTCCTATAATTGTTACCTTTTTTAAATCATTGGGCGATGGTGTTATTGCTCTACAAAATGCAACTCAAAAGGGAACTTCTTTTTTATTCGGATTCCTGTCAAGCCCAGGACTGCCTTTCGTTCAATCTGATCCGTCAGCTCAAGTACAGTCGGCTTATTTTGCTTTTGGGATTTTGCCATTTATTCTGGTTATGTCTGCTCTAACTGCATGGTTGTGGCACATTAAAGTCCTTAAAGTCATAGTGGATGCTTTTTCAAAGGTTTGTCAGAAACTATTCAATATTGGTGGACCAATCGGCTTAGGCGCTGCAGCAAATGTATTTGTTGGTCAGGTTGAGGCACCTTTGTTAATAAGGCCCTATCTTTCAAGACTGACTAATAAGGAGCTATTAATACTTCTTACAGCAGGCATGTCTACAGTTGCCGGATCTATTATGGTTGCTTTAGTAACAATCCTTAATGGTCAATTTCCCGATATCAATTTAATTCAACATCTTATAACTGCTTCAGTGATTTCAGTTCCTGCTGCAATTATTTATTCAAATATTATGATGCCATCAAATGTTGTAACTACATTTGATGAATCTAAACTTCCAAAACTTTATAACAGTTCAATGGACGCAATCACTAAGGGTACCAGGGATGGTCTTGAAATTGCTCTGAGTGTTGGAGCAATCTTAATAGTCTTTATTACTTTAGTTGCGTTAGTCGATTCTTTATTAGGGTTAATAAATGATGATTTATCATTACAAGCTATTTTAGGTTTTGTTTTCGCTCCAATATGTTGGCTTATGGGTATTCCTTGGGAAGAGGCTGTTGTTGCAGGCCAACTATTAGGAATAAAGACTGCACTTAATGAATTTGTTGCTTATGCTGGGTTAGCAAACTTGGAACCTGGGCTTTTATCAGATCAATCAAAACTTATTACACTTTATGCCCTATGTGGTTTTGCTAACTTCTCTTCAGTTGGCATTCTAGTTGCTGGTGTTGGAGCTATGGCTCCCGAAAGAAAAAATGATCTTGTAAGCGTCTCTTTTAAGGCTCTAATTGGAGCAACCTTAGCATCCTGTATGACGGGTTTAGTAATAGGCCTCGTTAGTTATTTATAACAATAAATAAATTCAGGTAACTCGCAAAAGATATCCAAAAAACATATGGAATAAACAAAAAGAACGATAGTTTATTCTCTTTGTACATTAAATTTAAGATATAAATATTTATAGCTATTAGCAGATATATATCCAAAAGAGCAATCAAAGGCATTTGAAATCTAAAAAATAACCATGACCATGCGGCATTAAAAAATAATTGAATAATAAAGAATAAAAATACTTTTTTATAAGCAAGGAATGCCGAAACCATCATCAATATATAAAGAATTGGCCAAACTATGCCAAAAACATAACTAGGAGGATTAAGCTCACTCTTATTAAGCGATAAATACCAAGAATCAGTACCAGCAGTTGTTGAAGCCATACTTCCTATAACAGCAGCAAAAATAATAGCCACTACTAGAGTAAATCTTCTTACTCTGCATGAATTGAAAGACACCATTATCTTTTTCTAAAAAATCTTTTTAAAGTTTCCCTTATAGTTTCAGAAAATTTAGAACCTTCTGGTCGAGCCTCATTAAAGATATAAAAGCTCATAAAAATGAGAGTTATTAGAAAAATTATTATTGATGTATCCATATTAAACCTTCTCCACAACTAGTGAGCATATCGAATATCCTGCACCAAAAGAACAAATAACTCCCATTTCTCCAGATGCAAAGTCATCTTTAGTTTCATGAAATGCAATGAGTGAACCAGCTGAAGCAACATTACCATATTTTTCTAATATCATTGGTGCAACTTGAGGCTCATAATCATCACCTTTAAGCTTTTTTGCTACAAAATTGATCATATTTCCATTTGCCTGATGCAACCAGAATCTTTTAACATCATCGGGTTTAAATTTGAGTTTTGTAAGTTGGTCACTAATTATTTCAACAACCATAGGACAGACTTCTTTAAAGACACTTCTACCATTTTGCCTAAACATCACCGCATCACCTCTATTTAAGTCATCAGTTCTATTCATGTAGCTAAAGTCGCTCCTAATATTATTTGAAAATTGAGTAACTAGCTCTCTGTCTTTAATTTGAAATACATCTTTTGGATTGTCTAGATTGCCTTGAACAATAGTAGCAACAGATGCATCTCCAAAAATAAAATGACTATCCCTAACTCTGAAATCATTTCCTGGAGAAGTTAATTCCGGATTAATAACAAGGATTGTAGAGGCTAAACCGGATGCTATATCACTGTAAGCGTTACTAATTGCAAAAGTAGTTGAAGAGCAGCCAACCAACATATCATATGCATAGCCATTAATACCAAGAGCTTCTTGGATTTCAATTGCAATGGCTGGATAGTTTCTAGCTGAATGAGATGTCCCTAAGATAATTCCATCTATATCATCTACAGTTATGCCAGCATTAGCAATTGCTTTTTTAGCTGATTCAATTCCCATCTCAGCAAGAATTGAGGTATTGTCAGGTAATTCTGGTCTAGTTTTTGGTTTCATCCTCTTGGGATCTAGACAATTATTTTTATCATATAAATACCTTGTTTTAATTCCAGATGCTTTTTCGATAAATTCTGAACTTGAGTGAGATAAAGCCTCCAAAGTTCCATTAGAAATAGCTTCTGCATTATCTAAGTTAAAGTTATCTACATAGGCATTATATGAGTTAACAACCTCATCATTTGTGGTTAAACCATCTTCAGGTATACAGAACCCAGTACCAGTAATATAAATATTTTGCATTTTGTCTTTAAACAAGTGATTATATTTTATAACTTTATGGAAAAAATATCAGTCAAAATTGATCACAAAGAATTATCAGTAAATTTTTGGAAAACTTTTCATGAAAATCCGAGGGGTATTTTTTATATCCATCATGGAATGGCTGAGCATATTGATAGGTATGATCAATTTGCCCTGAAATTAAATTCTTTTGGATTTCACGTTATTGGACATAATCATCTAGGTCATGGAAATAATAAGGCGAATGGCGAAGGAATCTTTGCGAAATCGGAGGGCTGGACTAAAGTTTGCAATGAAGCATGTATTGTAGCTGACCATTTCTATAGTCTTTACCCAAGTATACCCTCATATGTATTTGGGCATAGTATGGGCGCATTTATAACTATTTCTTCATTAAGAAGAATTAAAAATCTAAAAGGTATTTTTCTAACAGGAACCTTTCTTCCATCAAAAGGGCAATTGTATTTTATGAAAATCCTTTTATATTTAGAAAAAATAATTCTTAGAATAAATGAAAATAGTAAGGTGCATAAAATAACTTTTCAAACTTTGAATTCTGTTTTTAAAAACCCTAGAACTGATTTTGACTGGCTAGCAAAAGATATTGAAGTTGTTGATAAATATATTGATGATCCAAACTGTGGATTTAATTGCTCCAACTCTCTGTGGTTAGATTTTGTTTATGGTAGTGAGATGGTTTTAAGAGATGATACTTTCTTAAATCTCAGTAATGATATTAAAGTATTCTTAGCGGGGGGTGCTGAAGATCCATGTATCGTTAATGGAAGTGGAATTGATGGCCTATATAACCATTTATGCAGAAGGTTTAACAATGTTTATATAAAAAAATTTGCGGGTATGAGGCATGAAATTCAAAATGAACCAAGCAAAGATGAATTGCTATCATTGATGGAGGACTTTATTAAAGTATGAATAAATCAATACTATTAACTATTTTCTTTATTTTTAGCTGTTCATCGAATAACAATACAATGCAAGAAACCACCATTATTCATGATGAATCAATAAGAACTTTTTACACTTATGTACCTTCAGATGTTACTAAGGGTATGACATTAGTAGTTGGTTTACATGGCTATACAGGGAATGCAAAATCATTTATAAGAAATGGTGAGGCAAATTTTAATAATTTTTTGGAAATTAATAATTTTATTGGTGCATATCCCGAAGGAAAATCTTTTAAAGCCAATGGAAGAAATTTTAGCTCATGGAATGATTTAGCTGGATCAATTGGTGAAGGTCCAAAAGGTGATATTTGTGATATCGATAGAGATTATTATCCATACCCTCCAGACTGCAAAAATCCTCATAGATGTTCATGGGCTAGTTGTGGAGACGATATTGGCTTCATAGAAAAAGTTATCGATCATCACAAAAATAAATATGACATTCAAAGAGTTATTGTTATTGGTATGAGTAATGGAGGTATGATTGCGCAAGCAATTGGATGCAATCTTACTGATAAGGTTGATGCAATTATCAATATTGAAGGAATGCAAGCTCTCGGAATGAGTTGTACCCCTAAAAAACCTATAACAATGGTTATCTATGGTGCAAAAAATGATACTACAGTGCCACCTGAAGATATTTTAGCTTCTGACGGTTATTTTTATGAACCGATGCAAAATACAGTAAATGACTGGAAGAATGCCTTTAATTGCTCTAATTCCACAACTAAAGAAATATTATCTCCAGCAAATATTTCTGAAGCCCATTTTTATGATTGTGATGATGGAGTAACCATTACATCAATACTAGACCATAATAATGACCATGATTGGCCTAAGCCCTATAAATGGGGCATAAATCTATTATTTAACCCCATACTTAACTAATTTATGCCTTTAATGCTATAATTTTTTGGTGTTTTATTAATTTTTTGCATATTTAGCAAAGGGGGGAGTTATGAACACAAACAAAGTTATACTTAAACCGCTTTTTCAAAAGAATGCAGATCCATTAACCATACTACTAAAAGATATCTTTAAAGATAACCGTAATGCAATGTCCTATCTTGGTGCATTATCGATAGGTCTTGGTTTTTCTCAAACTGATTCGGTTATTGCTGAAGAGGATGTCGAAGAAGTTGTTGTTACTGCATCAAAAAGAGAAGCAAACCTTCAGGATCTTCCAATGGCGGTTCAAGCAATCACATCTGAAGAATTAGAAGCTAAAAATATCTCTGATTTTAACGATATTGCTAACCTTGTCCCAAGTATCACAGTAGATGATAGTGGAAGTGGTAATTCATATTTCTATATTCGAGGTGTATCAGATGGTGGATTTGGAAATAGAGCAGGTGCTCAAGCATCAACAGCTTTATATATAGATGAGCAACCTTTATCAACAATTGGAGGTAACCCCGACCTTCATGTTTATGATATTGAAAGAGTTGAGATACTAACTGGTCCACAAGGAACACTTTATGGTTCATCTTCGCAAGCAGGTACCGTAAGAATTATTACAAAGAAACCTAATCCCGATGAGGTAGACCTTGGTTTTGATTTGGAGTATGGCGATGTTCATGATGGTACTCCAGACAGATCTTTAGAAGCATTTGTAAATATACCTCTTGGATTTGTTGATGAATCCATGAGCTCTGCTGCTTTAAGAGTAAGCATGTACGATCTTCATGCGGGTGGATGGCTTGATAATGTTGAAACAACACAAAACTTTACATATTTAGGTTCTCATTCAAATTCTGATTATATTGATCTTGAAGAAGACTATAACTCAAGCGATAAAAAAGGACATCGTGTAAGATTTTCTAATGAATTTGATAGCGGCTTAAATTTAGATATATCATTTTTGAAACAAGAGTATTTCAATAATGGATCATGGGAGTCAGATGTAGCTGAAGGAGCTAGAAAAGTTTCCAGATATACACCAGAAACTTTTGAAGACAATTTTGAGCAAGCCTCGCTAACGCTAAGTGGTGCATTGACTGATAACATTGATTTTACATTTACAAGCTCAATGTTCGACAGAGATATTGCTTATACTTATGACTATACACAGTATGTTTATTACTATGGTTATGACTACTATGCAGCATATTATTATGACTATGACTACTATGCATCAACTGATCCAAGAGTTTTCTATACTCAGTTTGATGAATTTGAAAGAACTTCAAATGAGTTAAGAATTCAATCTGTAACTGATTCTGGTTACCAGTGGATTCTTGGTGTATTTCATGAAGAAAATGATCATGAGTATCAAACTTATTATGATTTTACTGGTCAGTTAGCAACATCAATAACAGTTGTTGATAACAGATGGTGGGCTCAAGATAATATTAGATCAGATAAACAAAAAGCAGTTTTTGGTGAAGTAACCGTGCCAGTTTCTGATAAAACAGATTTAACAGTTGGCTTTAGAAAATATGAAACTGAAAATGTTTTTGATGCAAAAGATGGATATTTCGGGTATTACGAAACAGATCCAAATTTAGGTTTTGTAGGAAGAACGAATGTTTATAAGTTTGATGATGATGGAGTAGCTCCAAAGTTTAATTTATCTCACAAACCTAATGATAATCTTTTGGTTTATGCAACTTATTCAGAAGGATTTAGACCAAGTGGTATCAATAGAACAACAGGCAGGACTGCTGAACTAGTTCCAGATACATATACATCAGATTTATTGAGGAATCTAGAATTTGGTTGGAAATCTTCATTGGCTGATGGAAAAGTTACTTTTAATGGACTTGTCTACGCCATGAATTGGGAAGACTATCAATCTACTAGATACGTATATGATCTTTTAACTGTTGCTTATGTAGATAATGTAGGTATGGCGACTGTTCAAGGAGCGGAAATGGCCTCTTATTTCAATATTTCAGATTCTTTCTCAATGTCACTTATGGCTAATTTCAATGATCCTACTATGGATGATGATATTGTTGATGCTGGCGGAACAGTTCTAGGTAATAAAGGAAACACGCTTGCATATGTTCCTGAGAAAAGATTTATCTTCACAATGGATAAAGACTTTGAACTTGCAGGAAAGCCAGCTTACTTCAGCTTAGATTCTTCATATACAAGTAGAAGATGGGCTAATGAAACAAATACAACAGCTATGCCATCTTATTCAATGATGAATGTTAGAACCGGCATGGATTTTGGTGGCGGAGTTTCTGGAGAGCTCTTCATAAACAATGCTAATGACACCAGACCTGTATTAGGCCTTTATGATGACTTTGGTGACCAAAGGCTGACTAGTTCTCAACCAAGAGTAATTGGTATAAGAATTAGATATAAGTATTAAAAACTTCTCCTAAGGTTTTACTTAAGACCTTAGGATCTTCAAAAAATGGAAAGTGTGCAACACCTTCCATTTTTTTTAGTTTGGCACTTCCAAGCATCTTAATCATTTCATCAATTTTTTTTGGTGATACCAACTTATCCATCTCACCAATAATGACATTTATATCTTTTAGCATCTTGACTTCTTTTTCATCCATGCGAAATTGCATACAAGCATTCATATCTGTAGCAAGGATATCTTTAGAAACTTGATTAAATAATTTTTTTAGATCATACAAGGCAATCTCTCTATCTGGATCATCAATATTCTTTGATCCATACGGACTATTAACTTTTCCATCTGTTTTCTTGTAAAAACTGCTTCCCTTAATGCCAAAAG
>OCZA010000203.1_pt1 | contig 21747 bp, 27 predicted proteins | sample 1539021 | NCBI WGS metagenome assembly OCZA01 (sample SAMEA2619376, study PRJEB22493) | marine metagenome | biome: marine biome (ENVO:00000447); feature: surface water layer (ENVO:00002042); material: "saline water (ENVO:00002010), including plankton (ENVO:xxxxxxxx)" | depth 5 m | reverse complement strand
CTTTGTATTTTAAGACATAAAGATTCAGTTATTCATGAATTGATAGATCAAACAGACTCTATGGTTTTTGTCAGCGGAGGAGAGGGTGCTATTTCGCATCCATCTCAAGGACTTTTAGATATTATGACTGTAAGGCATAGGAAGGATCTAGATAATTCAAATATTTTGATCGTTGGAGACTTAGATCATTCAAGAGTATTCCAGTCTTTCATTGATGGGATGACTAACTTTAATTCTAAAATAACTTTATGTGGACCGAAGGAGCTTTGTAAGGATGTTATAGAGTCTTCTAATCTTAATTATGAGGCAGATCTTAATAAAGCCTTAAAAAATCAGGATGTTGTAATGGCTCTCAGGATCCAGCATGAAAGGTTTGAAGATAAGAAAGGTCTTGATAAGGAAAGCTATCTTAATAATTATCAAATTAATAATGAAAAATTAGAGATTGCTAATGATGATTGTATAGTCATGCATCCTGGCCCGGTGAATCAAGGTATTGAGATTTCAGAGGGTGTTTATAATTCTGCGAATTCTGTAATATTAGATCAAGTAGCAAATGGTGTCGCCATGAGAATGGCTATCTTGATAAAGTATTTATCTCAATAGTTAGTTTGCAAACCCGATAGCATTGAGTTTTTGAATAATTCTAGAGATTTCATCTTTTAAAATAGCTTTATCTTCTTCATTTAAGAAACTTCCAACTATTATTTCTTTACCTTTTGATCGAAAGCTTAAATCATCATCTTTCGTATCATTCTTTATCACGTTAAAGGTTGCAAAAGATCTAAACTCTTTCCACGTAAAAAATTCTTTTAAACCATCAACTCTGATTTCCACATGATCTTTGCATAAGATAATTATTTGTTTTTGGTTACTCCAATTGAAGCTAAGCCTAAAAGCTAAATACACCAAAATAATTTCTAATCCTGCAAAAGGTAAAATCATTACCCCTCCAGCAATAAAGAAACCGATACCAATTACACTACAAATAAAGAAAATACTCCCAAGAAAGAGAATCCTTGTTGCCCCCGTAAGAGAACTATTAGGTTTTAAAAGGATTTCAAACTTCGTTGCTTCTAATTCTTTAACTTTTACCATCTAAATATTTTTTTACCGTATCGGCAATTATTATTGTATTTTGATCAAGTTCAATATTAACAACACTATCTTGTTCGAGCTGAAAAAGATTTGTTATTGAAAGAGTTTCTGGAATTAAATGAATTATAAAAGATTCATTAGAAACTTCCCCTACAGTAAGACTGCAACCATTAACAGCCACATACCCTTTGTGAAGCATATAGTCATGCATGAAAGATTCAACTGAGAATTTTACATCCCAGCTTTGATCTCTCTTATCTATAGAAATAACCTTTGAAATCCCATGTATATGTCCTGATACAGGGTGACCACCAATTTCATCTCCCACCTTCAATGATCTTTCAAGATTTACATTATCGCCAGTCTTTATGTTTTGAAAGTTTGTTCTCTTTATAGTTTCTTCAACAAGATCAAATCTCAATATCTCTGGATTTTCGTCTTTGACAGTCAAACATACGCCGTCTACAGAAATACTTGCACCTTTTTTAAGATCAGAAATAAATTCAGATGAACATTCAATAGAAAGATTGTAGATATCCTTTTCCTTTACAAACCCAATTACTTTCCCAGCCTCTTGAACAATACCTGAAAACATTATGCACCCCAATTACTTCTATATTCTTCAAGATCACTTTTGAATTCTTTGAAGTTCGGGGCATCGCTTACAAAGCTTATTAAAAGATCTAGGTTTACTATTGAAGAAACAGTAAGCCCAAAATCATTCTCTAGCTCAGCTTTTGCAGAGATTTCTGATGATCCTTTTTCTTGTCGGTCTAGACCCACCAGCATAACTTTTGGATTTGCTCCTATCGACTTTATTTTCTCAATTGATTCTCTAGCTGCTGTTCCTGCAGAAATAACATCATCTACTATAAGCACATTACCTGATGGAAGCTGGCCTACAATATCACCACCCTCACCATGATCTTTCTCTTCTTTCCTGTTAAAAGATATAGGAATATCTAGATCAGATTCTCCTATACTTGTTCCAATAATTGACGCTAAAAAAATACCTTTATATGCAGGACCATAAATACTGTCAAAAGAAACGTCTAATTCTTGAAGCGTTTTTGTATAGCACTCAGAAAGGTCAGCTAGGAACTTAGTATTTAACATTTTTGCTGCATTGAAGAAATAGGGACTATTTCGGCCTGACTTGAGAGTGAAATCACCAAAAATTAATGCCTCAGATTTTAAAGCAATCCTAATAAATTTATCTTGATAATCTTTCACTATCCTTCTACAGCCTGTTTTTGGATATTAATTATGTCTTTTATAGATGAACTAGCTTTATTCACAATTTCAGTGAGCTGTTCTTGCGAAAAAGGACGCTCTTCAGCTGTACCCTGAATCTCAATTAAATCAAGATTATGAGTCATTACAATATTAATATCTGCATCAGCAGTGCTATCTTCTTGGTAATCAAGATCAACTAGGATTTCGTCGTCTTTAACGCCCAGAGAGATTGCAGCCACATATTGCTCAATCGCTCTTTGATCATCATGATGATTCTTTATTGCAAGGAAAAGTGCAACACAACCACCAGTAATTGAAGCAGTCCTTGTACCTCCATCTGCTTGAATAACATCGCAATCAACTTGAATAGTTTTATCTTTTAAATACTTGAGATTTACAGATTGTCTTAGGGATCTTCCAATAAGTCTTTGGATTTCCTGAGTTCTCCCTGATTGTTTTCCTCTTGCTGCTTCTCTGCCCATTCTTTCATTAGTTGATCTTGGAAGCATTCCATATTCAGCTGTGACCCAGCCCTTATTTGATCCCTTCATCCATCTTGGGACACTGTTATCAATACTTGCAGTACAAATAACATGAGTATTGCCGAACTTGACCAGCACCGAACCTTCAGCATGAAGATTTACATTTGTCTCAATGGAAATTTTTCTAGCTTCAGTTGATTTTCTATTATCTCTAGACATTCAGTAATTATATCTTTATGAATTAAAAAAGAATTAAATTAATTTTTCTTTAACAATCTTACTTACAAGGCCCATATCTGCTGAATCGCCAATAGACCCCTTTAAATGGCCCATTACTTTACCCATATCCTGTGGGCCTGCAGCATCAAGTTCCGAAATAGTTTTAGTAACAAGTTCATTGATAGCATCTTCTGACATCATCTCAGGCATATATTTATCAAGAACAAGAAGCTCATTTTTTTCAATCTCCGATAAATCAGCTCGACCACCTTTGTCGAATTGCTCAATCGAATCTTTTCTTTGCTTGATCATTTTCTTTAGAGTTGCAAGAACCACTGAGTCGTCAGCCTCAACTCTATTATCAATTTCATATCTCTTAATTTCAGATATCAACATGCGAAGCGTATCCCTCGTTGTATTGTCTTTAGAAAGCATCGCAGCTTTAAGATCTGTATTTATTTGGTTTAGGGTCGACAAGCTTTATCTGTAGGATCTTTGCCTAGCAAAGTTATTAATTCTATTGGTCTTTCTTGCTCTTTTCTTAGCAGCCGCCATCTTCCTTTTTTTCATCTCAGTAGGTTTTTCGTAAAACTCTTTCTTTCTGATATCAGGAATAATTGCTGCTTTTTCGCAGGCACGCTTGAATTTTCGAAGGCCAATATCGAAATGTTCCGTGTCTTTTATTATTATTGAAGGCATAATTTGAAACGTAGTTTATGCTTTTCTGTAGATATTTGCAAAACAATTTTTTATGAAAACATTAGGAATAGAAACATCATGCGATGAGACAGCAGTAGCGCTGTATGATTCAACATCTGGAATTATTGCTGAGACTGTTTATAGCCAGATCGATTTGCACAAAAAGTATGGTGGCGTGGTGCCTGAGCTAGCTTCAAGAGATCATTGTGAAAAAATTATTGATGTTTTTAATGATGGGATAGGTGAAGCTGATCTTCACGACATAGATAGAATTGCATATACTGCTGGACCAGGATTATTAGGTGCTCTAATAGTTGGAGAATCATTTGCGCAAGGCCTAGCATTTGCTTTAAATAAACCTTTAATTCCTGTGAATCATCTGGAGGCACACTTTTTGTCACCTTTTTTAGACTTTCCTGAGATTCAGTATCCATTTACTTCTTTGCTTGTCTCTGGAGGTCACTCCTTGATAGTGGATGTAAAAGATTTTGAGGATTACAAGATTATTGGTCAGTCCTTAGATGATGCAGTCGGAGAAGCATTTGATAAAGTTGGAAAGCTACTTCAGTTGCCATATCCAGGAGGCCCCCATATAGAAGAGGCAGCAAAAAATGGCGATCCAATGAAGTATGATTTTCCGCGGCCTATGAAACATTCAGATGATCTAAATTTAAGCTTTAGCGGACTGAAGACTGCTGTTTTATATGCAACTAAAGACTTAGATATAAATGAAGAGAGATCAAATATATCAGCCTCTTTCCAAGAAGCAGTTATTGATGTTCTTTCAACAAAAATAAAGAAGGCAATGAAACAAACAGGTAATAAATCCCTCATAATGGCTGGTGGTGTAGCTGCAAACAAAAAAATTAGAGCAGCTTTAGATATTCTAGAAGAGAAGGAAGGATTTAAAGTTTTTTATCCTTCAATTAAGCATTGCACTGATAACGCAGCAATGATTGCATATCTTGGTTCACTCAAAACAGAAAGCAAAAACATTTATAATTCTAATGTTCGTGCCAGATGGCCGGTAAGCGAGATTTAAATGGAAGATATTATTTACATAAAAGATCTAAGGATAAAAACCATAATTGGTATTTTTGATTGGGAGCGAAAAGTCAAACAAGAAGTTTCTATTGATATGGAGTTTCCATTCGATTGCAAAAAAGCTGCAGAGACAGATGCCATTGAAGATACGACAGACTACAAAGCAATTACTAAAGCTGTTATTAAATTTGTTGAAGATTCATCATTCCAACTCCAGGAAACGCTCGCTGAAAATATTGCAGAACTTGTCAAAAGAGACTTTGGTGTTAAATCAATTAAACTTAGAGTTTCTAAGCCAGGCGCACTTCGTGGCGCCAAAGATGTCGGCCTTATTATTCATAGATGAAATACTACCTTTCGCTTGGAAGCAATATCAATGCAGAAAAGAATATAGCTTTTGCTATAAAAGAGCTTAGCAAGATTTTTTCGAATGTAATTATTTCGTCAACTCATACAACTAAAGCAGAGGGTTTTGAAGGGGATGACTTTTTAAATCTTGTTCTGGCTGGCGATTCAAAACTTGATTTTGACTCACTTAATAAAGAACTCAAGACTATCGAAAATGCCTCTGGAAGAAAAAGGGATGTCCCAAAGTTTTCAGCAAGAACGCTCGATATAGATATTGTCCTGCAAATAGATAAAGACGAAATAGTTTTTGAGAGTGATGAAATAAAAAAATATCTATTTGTATCAGAGCCACTAAAAGAATTAATCTGAATACTTGTTAACTAGACTTCTTGTTATACTTATATTATGAAAAAGGGGAGTTTTCTGACTGAGCATCTTCGTTCAATTAATAAATCGTATTTTCAGCATTTAAAAGATGCCCTTTATTATGGATTCAGGCTTTTAATTGGTGGTATAGGTGCAATATTGCATGCAATCTTTCCATTTATTCTTACCACAATAGCCAGTGATACTATTAATGACCTTCACAAGATGAACGTTAATAGATTGAATTCAGATGATTAATTAAAAATTTGATTCGACAATAGACCAAGCACCCTTTGAAAGAGGGAAAACATTCATACCTCTCTCTTCAGCATGTTTGCTTGCTGCAGTCCCATCTCTCACTCTTCCAAGAATACCCTGACAAATGGCAGCAACTTTAAATAGACTATAAACCATATAAAATTCCCAATCTTGAGATAAATCTTTACCGGTTTGTTCTGAATACATGTCTCTGTACTGCATCTCATTTGGTATACCTAAATCTTTCAACTTTGCATGATCATGGAAATTCGGGAGGGTTCTCCATGTAAGACAGTGATAGCAAAAGTCTGCAATAGGGTGTCCCAATGTTGAGAGTTCCCAATCAAGAACACCAACTACATCAAAATTAGAATAAATCATATTATCCAATCTAAAGTCACCATGAACGACTGATGTTTCATCATCTTCCGGAATATTTTTAGGTAACCACTCTATGAGTTTATTCATCTCATCTATATTTTCAGTTTCAGAGGCAAGATATTGTTTTGTCCAAGTATTAACTTGTCGAGCAACATAGTTACCTGACTTTCCATAATCCTCAAGACCAACTTCTTTGTAATCAACACTGTGAAGGCTGGCTATAACCTTATTTTTATTTTTATAAATTAGTTCTCTTTCCTCGGGAGAGCATTTTGGTAGCATATGATCCCAATAAACCGTTCCATCAACGCACTCCATTAAAAAAAATGGAGTTCCTACAACTGAATCATCTTCACAAAGGCCATAAGTTTTAGGAACAGGTACATCAGTTTCATATAATGCAGTTATAACTTTATACTCTCTATCAACTGCATGGGCTTTTGGTAAAAGCTTACCAGGTGGTTTTCTTCTTAAAACATAAGCATTATTTTCAGTCGAAATCTTATATGTTGGATTTGACTGACCACCCTTAAATTGCTCAATTTTTTCTATATTGCCAGAGTCTTTAACGTTGTCATTAATCCACTCTTGCAGAAGTTTAGACTCAAATTTTAGGTTTTCAGAAACTTCCTTTGTTCCAGTATAAATATCATCATTAAGCTGAAACTCTTCTGTCATGACAACGATCTGCCGCCGTCTACATTAATAGCTTGACCGGTTATATATTCAGAATCCACTAAAAACTTTACCGTTCCGGCGATATCTTTTTCAGTTCCCAATCTCCCAAGAGGAATGGCAGAAAGGATTTTATTTCTTACTTCTTCACTCCAAGAAGATCCAGGTGGTTCTAAGATTGCTCCCGGAGCAACAGCATTAACTCTTATATCAGGTGCGAGCTCTCTTGCTAAGACCTTAGTCGCCGCCAAAAGACCTCCTTTTGCAGCTGTATAGATTGAAAACTTTGCTAAACCTCTGCCAACATTCATATCAGTCATATTTATAATTACACCTTTTGATTCTTTCAGTAGATCAATTAATCCATTAATTAGGAAGAGGGGACCTTTTAGATTACTACCAATGAGTTGATCCCAGTCTTTGAGAGTTAAATCTCCAATAGGAGTTGGATAGAAAGAGGAAGCATTATTTACGATTGCATCCAATGATCCAAAACAACTTTTTACATCATCAATCATTCTTTCAACATGATCGTCTTTATCAAGATTAGCTTGAACAACCTTTGCAGATGAATCAAAGTTTTCCTCAATTTCTTTTGCTAAAGCTTCTGCTTTTTCAGTTGAACTATTGCAATGAATTATTATGTTCCAGCCATCTTTAGCAAAAGTTAACGCAATTTCTCTACCAATTCTAACTGCTGCACCCGTTACTAAGATTGTTTTTTTCATTTAGATTCCTTTATTGATTCTATATAGAGATCTTTTTTCATTTTTATCATATCTTCTTTAGGAGCTTCACCTAAAATAGAAAAATCTTTAGATAGGATATTATCTTTCAATTTTATTAAATAATCTCTTTTGTTCTCAAAAAATTTGAGTTTTGTTATTTCTTCAACTTCTTTTTGATTTCTATGAAAATTTATTTTTTCTAACTTATCGATAAGATTTTCCTGATTTTCTTCAATATCAACAGCAGCAAGCTGAAAAGATAAATTTGTAAGATCTATAAATTCTTTGGGAAGCTCTAGAGATTTGTGCAGTGAAAAATTATTTTGAAGTTCTAGTTCGATCCATTTTAATTGGGGTGAATTACTCTCATCTATATCAAATGAGCTTATTTTAGAAAACCATGGATCAGTTAAGCCTAATGAAACAAGAGATGAAAAAAAGTTCGCAGATTTTGGTGAAGATAATGCAGTTCTTAGTTCCATCCAAATTCTGTCAGCAGATAAATGATTTAATTCATTCGATTTACCGATATTTTTAATACTTTCCTCAGTGATCTTGTCCAGAGCAAAATCAGCCAAATGAGGATATGTTTTAAACTTTGCATATCTTATTGATCGCAGGGGATCCTCAGAAAAAGATTCCGAGGTTTGTCTGAAAATTCTATTTTTTAAATCTTCAAGACCACCATGTGGGTCTAGTAGACTTCCATTTTCATCCTTTGCTATAGAATTAATAGTGAAGTCGCGTCTCTTAAGGTCTTCTTCAAGAGTCACTGTCTCATCATAGTAAAATGTAAAACCTTTATAACCCTTTCCCGACTTTCTTTCAGTTCTTGCAAGAGCATATTCTTCATTAGAATTAGGATGCAGGAAGACAGGAAAATCTTTACCGATAGGTTTGAAACCCTTGGCAATCATTTTCTCTGGTGATGAACCAACTACAACCCAATCCTTATCATTTGCTTCTACGCCTAGAATCTCGTCCCTAACGGATCCACCAACCTGAAATATTTTCATAATGACTTTATTTTAAAGATTTTTCGGTCATTAATCCTTATCGCTTTCAAATGTCCGCCCCAGACACACCCCGCATCAAGACCGACAACATTTCTTTTATTTGTTTTACCTTTCAGAGCCGCCCAATGACCAAATAGCTGATAGTTATCCTTTTCATTTTTTGTAAATTTAAACCAAGGTTTATATTTACTATTTTTAGAAGAGACCTTAGTTTTGAGGTCAAGCTCACCTTTTTGAGTGATTAGCCGCATTCTTGTAAAGTAATTTATTATTACTCTTATTCTGCTAAAACCTCTCAAACTTTCAGACCATAGATCAGGATGATCTCCCCACATATTCCTAAAGACACCACCGGGATTCTTTTTTATAGCTTTTAAGTACTCCTCATTGAGTTTTCGAGCATCCTCTAAATCCCAAATATGAGGAATCCCAGCATGTGAAATAATAAATTTTTCATTTTTATTATTTTTTCTTTCAAGCATTAAGGGTTTTTCAATTAGCCACCTAAAAAACTTCTTTCTATTCTTAGATTCAAGAATAGGAGCGAGCTGATAGTTTTTTTTATTTTGATGAATAAGGTAAAGAAGATAAATATCATGATTTCCAAGCACAACCTCAATTGACTTCTTATTATCAAGGCAGAATTCAAGAACCTCCAGAGATTTAGGACCTCTATTTATAAGATCGCCTGCAAAAATTAATTCATCATTATTTGAATCAAAATTTATTTTATCCAGTAGGAGCATTAACTCATCGAAACATCCTTGGACATCACCAATGACATAGCTAGGCATTTTTATAAATCTCTAAAAAGTCTTCAAGGCTAAGCTGCTCAGCTCGTAAATTTTTATCAAACTTCAACTTTTCCCAATTTATATTATGTTTTTTTAAATTATTGAATATAGTTTTTCTTTTAGACTGGAAAGACAAATCAATAACTTGAAATAGTTTCTTTATTTCAAAAGCCTGACTATTTTTTGGCTTGAACCTTACCAGACAAGAATCAACTTTAGGCTTTATATCAAATGCATCAGGGGATATGTCCATCAATATTTCAGTTTCATAAAAAAAAGCTACTTTTACAGCAAATTTATTCCAGCTTTTATTACCTGGACTTGAGGTAATCACTTCGGCCATTTCTTTTTGGACCATAAAGTGCATATCAAAAATTTTCTTATTCAATTCTAAAAATCTAATTATTATTTGAGATGCAATGTTGTAGGGGAGGTTGCCGATAACTCTATCATTATTCTTTATAAAATTAAGATCAATTTTTAGAATATCCTCTTCAAATATTTTAATTTCATTACCAAGAGAGCTCTTTAAATAAGCAACATTCTCGCTATCAATCTCTATAAGAGTAAGATTTCTAGAATTATTTTTAATGCTTTTTGTAATTGCTCCTTGGCCAGGACCAATCTCAATGAAGTCATCTTCTATTCCGGGATTAATTTTATCCACTATTTGAAAAATAACAGACTTATCTATTAGATAATTTTGCCCAAAACGCCTTCGAGATGACCTATCAATCATTAGATTAAGTTATCAGCTGCAAAGAAGGCATTCTTCAAAGAGGAGTTATTTGCAATACCTTTTCCTGCAATATCTAAGGCAACCCCATGATCAACTGAAGTTCTTATAATTGGTACACCTAAAGTTATATTAATTGAATCTCCAAAACTTAAAGCTTTTAGCACTGGAAGTCCTTGATCATGGTACATAGCAAAATATGCATCTGTTTCATCAAGAAGGTTTTTATTGAATGCTGTGTCTGCAGAGAGTGGCATAGAGACATCAATATTAGAAGCTTTCAACTCTTTTACGGCAGGAATTATTATTTCAATTTCTTCCTTCCCCAGTTTTCCGCCTTCACCCGCATGCGGATTAAGTCCTAGAAGAGAAATCTTAGGTTTTTCAATATTGAACTTTGATTTTAGCTCTTGATTTAAGATCTTTACTTTATTAATTATAAGTTCTGTCGTAATCGATTCTGAAACCTTATTTAATGGCATATGTGTTGTTGCCAAAGCGACCTTTAATCTTTCTGAAGCAAGCAACATTAGCACATCATCACTACCAGTCCTTTCCATTATTCTCTCAGTATGACCAGAGAAGGAATATCCTCCTTCAACAATATTCTCTTTACTTATTGGCCCAGTTACCAATCCTGTATATTTACTTTTCGAACACGCATCAATTCCAAAATCAAGATTCTTTATTACATACTCAGAGTTGATTGGATTTAGGTTACCGCTTGAAATGTCAGGACACTCAATAATTTCAAGATATCCAACTTTTTCATTTATATCATTGATATCAGAAAATGTATTTATTTCGAAGCTGTATCCTAATTCTTTTGCTCTGGAAGCAAAAAGTTTTTGATCGCCTATACAGACCACATTTGCTTTTATAAATCTAAAGAAATCTTCATTCAAAAGGCTTAAAAATAGGTCTGGTCCAATGCCTGCTGGGTCACCGGGAGAATAAATAATAGTTTTCAATCTAGATCTTTAAACTCAACAAAAGCCTCTGCTCTCATTGACCTGAGAGTGTTTTCAAGCTCTTCATCATATTTTCTTGAAAACAGAACTGAATATGCACGTTCTTCAATTTGATAGTCTGTTACATCTTCAACTCTTTTGCCTGTAACCTCAAGAAAATGAAATCCATATTGAGACTCAAAAACCTCTGATACTTCATTGATTTCAGAGTTCAACATAACATTCTCAAATTCACCTACTGTGGCACCCTTTGGGAGCCATTCAAGATTTCCACCATTTGAGCCGGAGCCAGGATCTTCAGAAAATTCTTCAGCAATCAATGCGAAGTCTTCGCCTGCAAGAACACGTTCTCGTAAAACTTCTGCTTCTGCCTTTGTGGCATCTACATCTCTTATAGCTGAGGGTATCAATAAAACATGTCTTGTCTCCCATTGCTCTTCAAACTTTACAAGCGGACCTCTTTTTTCTTCAAGCTTAAGAAGGTGGAATCCTGATCCTGTCTTTATGGGCTTTGAAACGAACCCAAGTGACTGATTCCTTATTGCATCAGCGAAAACTGAAGGCATTTCATTAATTTTCCTCCAAGGCATGAAGCCACCCTGTGATTTATTTTGATTTATTGAGTTTTCTTCAACAAGAGTTTCAAAATCTACTCCCTCTTCGAGCCTTAATAGGATAGTCTCAGCTGCTTCTAGAGAGCTTACTTGTATTTGTCTTACAAGTAATTCAGGTGTCAATTGAGCAATAGCTTCCTCTGTAGCTAAAAAGCCCTCAATTTCCTGTGCAGTAATATTTATAGAACCACTAACAATTCCTCTTTGCACTCTTTGTATTATCATGTCTCTTCTTATTTCTTCTCTTAATTTTTCATAGCTTTGGCCGGAAGCTTCATAATCACTTATAAATTGTTCAATATTTACACCATTATTTGCAGCGATTGTGATGAATGTTTGATTTAGTTCGCCATCACTTATTCTTATTCCAAACTCTTCTCCTCTTTGAAGTTGAAGCTCTTGAATAATAAGTTGTTCTTGAACTTCATCAAGCAGGGCCTCAGTAGGTGGAAGCTGCATACCTTGTTCTATGGATCTTAATTTTGTGGTTTGAACTAGGTCTCTAATTTGAGACTCCATTACTACACCTTCATCAACAATAATTGCAACTCGATCAAGCACCTCAATCTTTGCAAACGAAAAAGCGGACATAAGGATTGTGATTTGTATAAGTAATAGTTTTTTCATTTAGTTAAGAATTGAGTTTTGTATATATCTCTTAAAACCTCTTTTTGTGCTATTAAATCCCTTTAACTGAAAAGAGATATTAATACGACTTTTATTTTCTGTTTCTATTATATTGTCCCATAGCTCATTTAAAAACATATTATTTGAAATATTAATATCATTGAATCGAATTAACGTTCTCTTTGATGCTGTTAAAGATGCAGCAAAACAGCAGTTTTCATAGCCTAGACCCAACCTTGCTTCAATAAACTTATCAGTTTCATTGTCTCTTTGACCTAATGCAAATATTGAATAACCGCTTTCTAATGGAACATCAAAAAAGAATTCGGTTAAGTCCAGATTATCTTGCAGAGATGAATTTATTCTCCTAAATTTCTGGCCTATCCCAATATTGATTTTTTCATTTGTATAAAGCACTTCTAATCCAAGGTTATTTATTTTTGATTGTTCATCAGAGTAATTCAGATATGAATTAAATTTTATTTCTTTCAAGGGATTCCACGAAAAAGATGATGCAATTGGCCCAGCATCATTTTTGTTTTCAAAAGGATTATTTAGGTAAACTTCTCTATCTTTGAAGTAGAACTTCTTTTTTACTGTAAAGTTAATTTTCTCGAGACTATCCTCAAACCTTGCGTACTTAAACCCAATAGCATGAAACTTCTCATCTGCTATCCGATCATAACCAGAGAACTGCTTATTCATAAAAGTATTAACACCCCGAGGGATCAAAGCTGAATCAAAAATAGGATTATCAGACTGATCTTCTGTTTTAGCATATCCAAATGTATATATTGGAGTTAAGAATGAAACTACGTCGTCAGAAGTTTTGAAGAGATCTTTAGAGATTATTATACGAATATTTGGAACATTTATATCGTTAGTGGTATTTTCGGTATTTTTAAGATCATAGCTAATTGACTTTATTCCAATCGAAGCCTCTATATCAAAGTTTTTATATCTACTTTCTGTTTTTAATGAGTTATTCATAAAAAGTCTTGAGCCTTCAGGCGGGTTTTCAATAAGCAACAAGTATTTTCCTTCATGAACTTGGTACCCAACATAGTCATGAAGAGTTCCAGCAGAAAACTCTGCAAAATTAAGAGATGATTCAAATTTAAGATTCCTGAGATTATTTTCATATTCAAGATTAATAAAAGGCTTTTTAACATAACCATTTGTAAGTATTGGATTTGATGACTCAAATCCCATCGATCCTATCTCATAAGATAGTTTTTTAAGATTTCCTTGAAAAGATATAGATTGTTCAAAATATTCTTCCCTTTGAAAATTTAAATTTACTGATTCACCTGGGACATCTCTAAAAAAATGAACATCTGAAAAATCGGACCAATTAACGTTTAATATCCCAAATTGAAGATCTGAAGAACTTTTTATTTCATATCCCCATCTTTGGTCTCCAATATTTTTATGGCTCGGGTATCTTTTATCAAACTCTTTATCACTATTCAAATAAATAAGGTTAGCCCTAAAAATATTCTGATCTTTAGCTGAGTTTAGCTGGAACTCAAATCCATTTCCGCGTTTTGCAATTGTTCTAGGACCAAAAACAAGGTCAGAGTTATCAGATAATATTTTTTTATATGGCAATGTAAAATCAAAACCATCAGAGGAATACGATATAGATGGATCAAGGAATCTTGAGTGCCTTTTTGGATTATTCTCTAAATCTTCAGATAAATAGACAGGTAGATATGGAAATCTGAAAACAGTTTTATCAAAAACTTCTAATCTTATTTTTTTTGCAAAACCTTTTCCAATATCATCATTAATCTCTATTTGCTCTGCCTTTAATGCCCAACCTGAAGAGGTGTCCGCACATGATGATAGAGACGCATTCGTGAAAGTTACGGAATCATTGGCTCCTTTCGCCGTCTCAAAGCTGATAAATATATTAGGTTTTTTCCAATAAGAGTTTCCGGCATAAAGCTCAAAAGTATTATTACTTCTATCAAATTCACCTCTTTGTGCTCGTAGGTACAGGTCATTAAGAAAAATATCTGCATTGTTATTAAAATTAATTAAATTACTATTTTCTTTTAGGTCAGCTGAAGATGAAGTGAAGAGGCCTCCATCAAACTTAAGCACAACATCCTTTTCTAAAAATATTGATTCTTTTGAAATAAAAGTTCTTTCTGATTCAATATCCATTTTTTCTTGATCCGAGAGAATTGGATAGTAAAAAGTACATTGAGAAAGATGCTCACTTTCTTCAAAAAAACTTTTCCGTATTTCTTCATTAGCTTCTATAAAACTAGAAAGAATAAATGAAACAAGAACTAATCTTTGAAGGGGCATACTTATATTGAAAAGATTTTGATAAAAAAGTTTATTTTAAAGTTGATAAATATTCCTCAATCTCAACAAGCTTATCTTTTCCAAAGAAAATTTGATCATTAACAAAAAAAGTTGGAACTCCAAAAGAACCTCTTTCAACAGCCATGTTGGTATTATCAAATAATTGTTGCTTTATATCTTCTGAGGTAATCTCATTAAAAAAATGATCATGATCAATATCAAACTCTTGTATAAAGTTCATTAGAATCTCTTGATCACCCAAGTTAATGTCGTCTTCCCACATTGCTTGCAAAACCTTATCTCTATATTCTTCGACAAAATCCATTTTCTCTGCAACCAAAGCGCCTCTTTGAAGGCTTACAGTTGTAATTGGGAAATTTGAGTTCATTTTGAACTTATCTAGGCTATGTTTTTGCATAAACCTTTCCATCTCAATTCCTTCATAATCAAGCTTATTTTTAATTTCGGAGAATTGGATCATTGGTGCTTGATTATTGGTTAGCTTAAAAATACCACCTAGAAGACAGTGAATATAATTAAATTTAATATCAGTTCTATTCTCTATTTCAGGAATGACCTTATGGCAACAGTAAGCATTTGGACTTGCAAAATCAAAAATAAAATCTACTTTCATAACACTATATATATTTGGTAAAGTTACTAAGTTATAAACTTTACATAGTGAATATTAGTTTTAAATGAGAGATTATTCAAAATTTTCTGCCATCATAATTGGTGCGGGAGTATCTACCGGGTCGGCAATTACTCGAAAGTTTGCTGAAATGGGATACCACGCATGTCCTGTTAGAAGAGAAAGAAATTTTTCTGAACTAGAAGAATTAGCTAATGGTATTAAACAAGCTGGTAATCAAGCAACCCCGTTTGGTGTTGATGCCAGAGATGAGGATGCAATAGCGAAACTATTTCAAGAGGTTGAAGAGAATATTGCTCCAATTGATGTCGTAGTATTTAATCCTGGCGCAAATGTTTTTTTTCCAATTGAAGATACTACTGCACGAGTTTACAAAAAAGTTTGGGAGATGGCAGCATTTGCAGGATTCTTAACTGGAAGAGAGGCTGCAAAATATATGAAAAAAAGAGGGCATGGGTCCATATTCTTCACTGGTGCCACTGCATCTATAAGAGGCGGTGCAGGATTTTCTGCATTTTCAGGAGCAAAGTTTGCATTAAGGTCTCTTTCTCAAAGTATGGCAAGAGAACTTGGCCCGCAAGGTATTCATGTTGCCCATTTTATTATTGATGGTGCTATAGATACTCCATTTATAAAGGAAAATTTCCCAGATACTTACGCCTTGAAAGAAAAAGATGGTATCTTACAACCTAAGGAAATTGCTGAAGCATATTGGAATATTCATGTGCAGCATCCTTCAGCTTGGACTCAAGAAATGGATCTAAGACCATATATGGAAAAATTTTAATAGGAGAAATTATGAGCCTAAAAGATAAAGTAATATTTGTATCTGGTGGGAGCCGAGGAATTGGGCTGGCGATAGCAAAAAAAGCCGCTCAAGATGGAGCAAAACTTGCTCTTGCAGCAAAAACTGCGGACCCACATCCAAAACTTCCAGGAACTATTTATACTGCTGCGGAAGAAATTGCAAAAGCTGGAGGAGAAGCCTTACCTCTAATTTGTGATATTAGAGACGAAGACAATGTCAGAGAAGTTGTGAATCAAACAGTTGAGCACTTTGGTGGTATCGATATATGCATCAACAATGCATCAGCAATCCAGCTTACAAACACGATGGATACAGAAATGAAGCGATATGACTTAATGCATCAAATTAATGGCAGAGGAACTTATATGGTTAGTCGATACTGTCTTCCACATCTTTTAAAAGCAGAAAATCCACATATATTGAATTTATCACCACCACTTGATATGTCAGCAAAATGGTTTGCTGGTCACACTGCATACACTATGGCGAAATATAATATGAGCATGTGTGTTCTAGGTATGGCTGAAGAGTTTAAAGATAGAGGAGTTGCGGTTAATGCTATATGGCCAAGAACAGCTATTGCAACAGCAGCGGTTCAAAATCATCTTGGAGGCGATGAAATAATGCGCCTTTCAAGAACTCCTGAAATTATGGCTGATGCAGCTTACGAAATCTTAATTAAAGATTCAAAAGAGTTTACTGGAAACTTCTGCATTGATGATGTTGTTCTTCATGAAGCAGGAGTTAAAGATTTCTCTAAATATGCATCTGTTCCTTTTAATGAGCTTATGCCAGATTTTTTTGTACCTGATGATACTCCACTTCCGGAAGACGTAAAGAATAGTTAATTGAAAGAAACACAAATACGAGAAATAGCCAAAAAGTGTGATTTAAGTTTTGATTCTTTAACTCCCCTCAAAGACGAAGCGAGTGGAAGATCTTATTGGAGAGTTTCTCGTGACAAAGAGTCCTTTGTTTTATGCTATTTAAATCCAAATCTTGGTGATCACGAAAGTTTCATTTCAGTGGCTGAACAATTGGATGCGCATGATATCAATGCCCCTAAAATAATTTCTCATCACCCATCAATAGGCGTAACAATACAAGATGATCTTGGAGAAGATGACCTAATTTCAGTGATGAATGACCAAAACAGGGAACTTCTTACAAATAAAAGTATTGATCTATTAGTGAACATGCATAAGGCAGACATTAAAGGACTTGTGCATCTAAGTGCGAGCGAACTGAAAGATCAAATGCATAAATTTAAATATATATTTTGTGAAAGATTTTTAGATATTTCTGTTGATGAATCTGTAAATGATTTAATAATGAATTCATTGGATAGTTTACAAGAATGCCCAAAAAATAACTGTCATTTTGATTTTGAGCGAAGGAACCTTATTCTAGATAAGCACAAAGAAGTAAATGTCATAGATTTTCAAGATATGTGCATTGCACCAATCGGAATTGATATCGCTGGTATCTTATTAGACCACTATATGAATTTTGATAGATCGATCATTGAAAAAAATCTTAAATATTTTCTTAATCAGTCAGATATTTCCTTATCAGAAGATGATCTTTTTGAGTTTTTTAGATGGTCTGGAATTCAGAGAAATATGAGAATCTTAGGAACACTAGCGAATCTTTATTGTGATGAAGGACGAGACTTCAGATTAAAAGATTTACCAAATATCCTTTCAAATCTTACAATCTTGATACCAGATAATCATAATTCAAAATCTTTCTTTGAAGACAAAGTTAAAAATAAATTAACTGAAAGGTTAGCGGTATTATGAAATGCATGATTCTTGCAGCAGGTTATGGCAAGAGGATGATGCCATTAACTAAGGAAACCCCTAAACCACTTTTAAAAATTGGAAATGAGACCCTGCTTGATAGAAATATTAAAAATGTTCTATTAAATGATTTTGATGAAATCATAATCAATGTCTCGCATCACGGAGACAAGATCAAGGAACATTTAATAAAAAATTATATAGATCATAAAATCACTTTAGTTGAAGAACCTCATCCATATGGAACTGGCGGCGCTCTTGTAAATGCCAAAGATCAATTGGGAGATGGAACTATATTAATCATCAACGCAGATATTTTTCATGTTTTTGATTTATCTAAACTTAATAGAGAAACTGAATGTATTCATTTGGTGGGTATAGAGAATCCTGATCATAATAAAGACGGTGACTTTAATATCGGGCCAGATGGGAAAGTATTTTGTGACGATATAAATAAACTTACATGGTCGGGCATCTCTCTATTGAATACGGATGTCTTGTCAAAGGTTAATAAGAATAATTTTCCATTTGATAGTTGGTCAAGTATTGTTTTGCCTCAAATCAAGGAGGGGAAAGTAACTGGGGAAATTTACTCAGATATCTGGTTAGATGTTGGAACAAAAGATAGACTAGAGCTTGCTAACAAAATAATAAGGGAAGAAAATTGATAAATGAGTGAAATAATTATTGCGCCATCAATCTTGTCTGCAGATTTTGCAAGGCTGGGTGAAGAGGTTGAAGAGGTTCTAAATGCAGGTGCTGACTGGGTGCATTTTGATGTTATGGATAATCATTACGTGCCAAATTTAACCATTGGCCCAATGGTCTGCAAAAGTTTGCGCGACTTCGGTATTGATGCTTTTATAGATGTTCATCTAATGATTGATCCCGTAGATAGGCTTGCTCAAGATTTTATTGATGCAGGTGCTTCACTTGTAAGCTTTCATCCCGAGGCTTCAAAACATGTTCATAGGTCAGTATCAGCAATAAAAGATAGAGATTGCAAGGCTGGGCTAGTGCTTAACCCTGCAACTCAAGTAAACGTATTAGAAGATGTATTAGAAGATTTAGATCTAGTCTTAATCATGAGTGTTAATCCTGGATTTGGAGGACAGTCTTTTATTGAGTCATCACTTAAAAAGGTTGAAAAAGTAAGGAAAATGATTGATTCATCCGGTAAAGACATTAAATTAGAAATTGATGGCGGCATTAATAAGGATACTATTGCATCAGCATATAGCGCAGGAGCAGATACATTTGTAGCTGGCTCAGCTATTTTTAACAGCAATAATTATGAAGAAACAATCTCCTTATTTAGAAAGCTGGCTTCTTAGCATTGTAATTCTGGTTTTTTTCAATACCGAAGTACTAGCTTCAAAAGAAGTAAATATAGAAAAGCTTTTATCCCATATGGAGATTGCTGATAATTATTCAAAACGTAAGAAAGGCTTGATGTATAGAGAAAATATTGAGAAAGATTTTGGTATGTTATTCATCTGGGATAAAGAAGAAATACAATGCATGTGGATGAAAAATACTTCTATACCTTTAAGCATTGCTTTTATTAAAGAAGAGGGAGTTATCTCAGACATTTATAATCTTTATCCATTTTCAACATTATCAGTATGCTCAACTGATAAAGTTAAATATGCTTTAGAGGTGAACAGGGGTTGGTTTAAAGAAAAAGAAATTGATCGTGGTGATACTCTTTTAAGCTCAGAAATAAGATGATTACAAAGGAAGAATTCAATACTCTACAAGATAGAGGTTTTAACGTAATACCAATTGTCAAAGAAATATCTCTCAAAAATTCATCTCCATTGTCTGTTTTTAATACTTTTAAGAGAACAAAAAACTCTTTTCTTTTAGAATCAGTCGAGGGAGGAAACAAGTGGGCTCAATACTCAATTATTGGGCTCGATTGTCATGATTTCTATAAGATCTCTGGAAAAGAAGTTATTTGCTTTGAAAATGATCAGCAAACCTCTTTTCGTTCTGAAAACCCACTAGATCTTATAAAAGACAAAATTGGAGGTTATAACTGTGCAAAATTTGATAATCTGCCTAGATTCTTTGGTGGCTATGTCGGCTTCTTTGCGTACGAAAGCTCTAAATATGCAGAGAAAAGGATTGAAAGCCTGAAAGAAAAGTCATCAAAATTTGATGAGAATATGCCAGATATTTTCCTTGTGAAGGCAGAAAAATTAGTTATTTTCGATAACTTTAACAACAAAATTAAAATAATAGTTAATACTTTTTTAGATACTGGATCATACAATCAATCAATTAAAGAGATTGCCAATATTGAGGATGAGCTCAAGAAAGAAATTAATTTTGAACCAAAAGATTTTTCATTCAAGTCATCAGCAGAAGTTTTTGATTCAAATTTTTCTAAAACAGATTTCTTAAAAGCTGTATCTATAGCTAAAGACTACATTGTTGATGGTGATGTAATGCAAGCTGTTTTAGCTCAAGACTTTTCAAAGGAATTCACTCAAGAGCCATTTGATTTATATCAGGCACTAAGATTTTTAAACCCATCACCCTATATGTATTTTTTGAACTTTGAGATTTGCCAAGTAGTAGGAGCATCTCCTGAGATCTTAGTAAGGTTACAAGGCGATCAAATTACCCTTAGGCCAATAGCAGGAACAAGAAAAAGAGGTTCAAATGAGATTGAAGATGATGAAAATGCAAAAGATCTTCTTGCGGATCCCAAAGAATTAGCTGAGCATCTTATGTTAATTGACTTAGGAAGAAACGATGTTGGAAAGATTTCCAAAATGGGAACAGTAAAAGTAACTGAAAAAATGGTTATAGAAAAATATTCCCATGTTATGCATATTGTTTCTAATGTAGAAGGTAGTAAAAAAGAAGATCTAAGCTTTATTGATGTTTTAAAATCTGCTCTACCAGCTGGAACTTTATCTGGAGCGCCAAAAATAAGAGCCATGGAAATTATTAATGAATTAGAGCCTAGCTCAAGAGGAATATATGGAGGAGCAATTGGTCACATATCTTGGGATGGAGACATTGATACAGCAATAGCTATCAGGACTGCAGTCATTAAAAATAATAAAATTCATGTTGGAGCTGGAGCAGGGATTGTAGCTGATTCAATACCTGAGAATGAATGGAATGAGTGTCTTCAAAAGGCTCATGTTTTCTTAGATGCCATTGAGATGATTAAATGATTTTAGTAATTGATAACTATGACAGCTTTACTTATAACTTAGTCCAATATATTGGAGAGCTCGGGTATGAAGTAGTAGTTAAAAGAAATGATGAAATAACTTGTGAAGAAGTAAATACACTAAACCCAGAAAAAATAGTTATTTCGCCAGGACCATGTACGCCTTTGGAAGCAGGCATATCAGTAGAAATTATTAAAACAATTGAAAAACCTATTTTTGGAGTTTGTTTAGGTCACCAGGCTATTGGAGTAGCTTTTGGTGGTGAAGTAATAAAGGCAAATGAACCAATTCACGGCAAGCTATCATTAATTAATCATAGTGAGAGTGGAGTTTTCAAAGATATTGAGAATCCCTACAATGTTGTTAGATATCATAGCCTTATTGTTAATCCAGAAAATCTATCTGATGAGCTTGAGATAACAGCAACTTTAGTTGAGGATGAAAATATGATCATGGGGCTATCTCATAAAACAAAACCTATAGTTGGTGTGCAATTTCATCCAGAGTCTATTGATACAAAATTTGGAAAAAAACTTATTAATAACTTTCTTAAATCATGATTGATAACGAATTACAAAAACTACGAGGAAAAACTGATTTAAGCGGCCAAGAAATGCTTGATGTGATGAATTTAATCATGTCTGGTAGCTTACAAGACAATGAAATAGAAGAATTTCTTA
>OCZA010000202.1_pt1 | contig 21761 bp, 19 predicted proteins | sample 1539021 | NCBI WGS metagenome assembly OCZA01 (sample SAMEA2619376, study PRJEB22493) | marine metagenome | biome: marine biome (ENVO:00000447); feature: surface water layer (ENVO:00002042); material: "saline water (ENVO:00002010), including plankton (ENVO:xxxxxxxx)" | depth 5 m | reverse complement strand
TTTCTTAAGACAGTACTATCAGAGAGATCTCTTTGTAGTCTAGATTTAGAAAGTTTATTTGTAAAAAAATCATTTAAAGTATTAGAAATACCAAAGTTACCTTCTGCATTCTCAAAATCTATTGGGTTGACTTTATGAGGCATAGTTGATGAACCTACCTCATTATCAATAACGTTTAAGGCAAAAATATCATTAGCAATATATATCCACATATCTTGACTAAGATCGATACAAATATTATTTACCCTAGTTAATGTTTGCGTTACTTCTGCTATCCAATCATGTGGTTCAATCTGAGTTGTATAATCATTCATAGATATTCCAAATGAATTTACAAACTTTTTATTAAATTTTGGCCAATTAATCTTATCATTAGCAATCATGAAAGTATGATAATTTCCAGTAGCGCCGCTATACTTTGCGAGTGGCTTAATCGATTTCAATACATCTATTTGTTTCTCAAGTCTTTTTACAAACACTTTCATTTCTTTTCCAAGTGTAGACGGTGAAGCTGCTTGACCATGAGTTCTTGATAAAAAAGCAATGTTCTTCCACTTAACAGATCTATTTTTTAATATTTTTAATAAATCTGAAAGCTTATTAAGATGTATAGATAATCCATTATTTATCATTATTGAATAGGCGAGGGAGTTTATGTCTTCACTTGTTAAGCCAAAATGTATTAAATGAATGTACTTTGATAAAACTTTATCTTTTTTAAAAAAATCTTTGATGAAGTACTCGACAGCTTTTACATCATGATTTGTTTTGGCTTCAATTTTTTTTATCTTTAAGACATCTTTATCAGAAAATTGATCTTTAAACTTATAAATTTTACTTTTTGAGGATTGGCTTAATTTTTTAAAAAATTTGGGATATTTATCACATAAATATATCAACCATTCTATTTCTATAATAAATCTTTGTTTAACAAGTTCGTGTTCAGAAAAGCATGCTCTAGTATCTAATATCTTTAGAGAGTATCTATTATCTAATGGTGAAATATTGTTATGTTCGTATTTCATAAATTTGTTGTTATTATAATTTTTTTTATTTTAAAAAGCTCTAGAAATAACACCGCCTCCCATACATATGTTCTTTTTATAAAATACTGCTGACTGACCTAGTGCTACTCCTCTAATAGGCTTATTAAATTTAATAACGTATCTGTCATTTAAATAATCGATCTGGCAATCTACTGGTTCATGTTGATGTCTTATTTGAATCATACATTCAATTGAATCAAAGTCATAATCATCATTTATCCATGAAATATCTTCGCATTCTAACCCCTTGCTATACAAAAGGTTATTATTAACACCCTGACATACAAAAATATGATTTTTTAAAATATCTTTTTTATATACGTACCAAGGTAAATCATCCTTATCTTTAATACCTCCAATCTGCAAGCCCTGCCTTTGTCCAATAGTGTATAGAGTAGAGCCATTATGCTCACCAATAATATTATTATCTTCATCTAATATTGGACCTTTTTCTAATTTTATAAATCTACCTAGAAAATCTTTCATATTTTTTTCACCAACAAAACATATGCCAACAGAATCTTTTTTTGAAGATACTGATAACCCTATTTCTTTCGCTATCTTTCTCACATCAGATTTCATTAAATTCTCTAAAGGAAAAATACATTTTTTAAATTCAGGCTCTTTAACTTCATGTAAAAAATATGTTTGATCTTTTGCAATATCTTTAGCTCTAGATAGGTAAGTTTTGTCATTAATATTTTTTAGTGATGCATAGTGACCTGTAGCAATATAATCGGCACCAATTGTGAGTGCATAATTTAAAAATGATTTAAATTTAATCTCTCTATTACATAAAATATCTGGATTAGGAGTTCTTCCAAGCTTATATTCATTTAAGAATTCTTCAAAAACATTATTCCAATAATCATCTGAAAAATTAGCCTTATGTAATGGTATTTCCAATCTATCACATACGCTTGATGCGTCTTTAAAGTCAATTTCAGATGTACATTTTTCACCAGGCTCATTTTGCCAATTTTGCATAAAAAGCCCTGTAACCTTATATCCCTTTTCCTTTAACAAATATGCAGCAACAGAAGAATCAACTCCTCCTGACATTCCTACGACAACCTTTTTATTAGTTTCTTGTTTCAAATCAAATAAATACAATTTTTAATACTTTAGGAGTATAATTATCACCGATTTCTTATGTAAAAACCTATTTTTAGAGGCTTTATTACTGAATGAGTTACAAAAAAATAAAAATACCCAAAAAAGGCGAAAAAATATCTTATAAGGATGGAACTTTAGTAGTTCCTGATAATCCTATAATTCCATTTATAGAAGGTGATGGGATTGGTGTTGATATTACACCTCCTATGATAAGTGTGGTAGACGAAGCTGTAAAAATTGCTTATGGCGGAAAGAAAAAGATTTCATGGATGGAAGTTTATTGTGGCGAAAAAGCTACTAAAAAATACAATAAGGATACTTGGCTACCAGATGAAACTATTGAAGCACTGAAAGAATATGTTGTAAGCATAAAAGGCCCATTAACAACTCCCGTTGGAGGAGGGATTAGATCACTAAATGTTTCTTTAAGACAATTAATGGATTTATATGTTTGCTTGAGGCCAATTAGATACTTTGACGGAGTTCCATCACCAGTAAAAAGACCTCAGGATGTAGACATGGTTATATTTAGAGAAAATTCTGAAGATATATATTGTGGTGTTGAATTTGAAGCAAATAGTGACCAGTCAAAAAAATTAGTTAAAGTATTAAAAAACGATTTTGACGTAACAAAAATACGATTTGAAGAGAATGTAGGAATAGGTGTTAAGCCAATTTCAGCCACTGGTACAAAAAGGATAGTTACAAAAGCAATAGATTATGCAATTGATAATAATAGGTCATCTGTAACATTGGTTCATAAGGGTAATATTATGAAGTTTACGGAAGGTGCTTTTAGGGATTGGGGTTATGAGATTGCTAAAAATACATATGGCGGTGTTGATATTGATGAGGGGCCATGGCAAGAGATAATTAATCCAAATAATGGTAAAAAAATAGTTATAAAAGATGTTATTTGTGATGCTTTTCTTCAACAAATTTTATTACGTCCGACTGACTATGATGTTATAGCAACAATGAATTTAAACGGAGATTACATTTCAGATGCCTTGGCAGCAATGGTAGGAGGAATTGGAATTGCGCCTGGAGCTAATCTTTCAGATGATTTTGCAGTTTTTGAGGCAACTCATGGAACAGCACCAAAATACGCTGGCAAGAATCAAGTTAATCCAGGAAGTCTAATTTTATCTGCTGAGATGATGTTAAGACACATGGGTTGGTTAGAAGCTGCTGATTTATTAATAGAATCAATGGATAGAACAATAGGTGCTAAAAAGGTTACATATGATTTTGCACGTATGATGAATGACGCAGAAAAAGTATCATCATCAGGATTTGCAGATGAAATGATTAAAAGAATGTGATGTATAAATTATCGAAAGATAATAACGATACTACATCAAGTGATTTAGGTGCTGTTGTTCTTGAGAAAGACCCAGAAGTCAAAGAACCACCATCGTATCAAGTTATTCTCGTTAATGATGACTATACACCTATGGAATTTGTTGTTTTTGTCCTTCAAACTGTATTTGGACACAACCATCAAAAATCTACTGAAATAATGATGGAAGTTCATACAAAAGGTATGGGAGTTTGTGGTATATTTTCAAAAGAGATAGCTGAAATGATGTCATATGAAGTTAACACTATGGCGAAAGATCACGGCCATCCATTATTAAGTGAAATAGAACCATTAACAGATTAAATGTTTAGTAAAGAATTAGAACTATCAATTGCAAGCTTATTTGATAAAGCTCATGAAGCTAATATCCAATATATTACAGTTGAACATCTTTTATTAATGATCTTAAATGATTTTGATGTTAAAGAATTTTTTAAGTCTGAAGATATCAATATTGAATCTATAAAAAATGACTTAAATGAGCATTTAAAAAAAACAGTTGTAACCAAAACTGATCAACAAAAGACAGTTCAACCAACCTTAGGATTTCAAAGAGTTCTTCAAAGAGCTGTATTTCATATTCAATCATCTGGAAAGGGTGTTGTGAAACCAATTAATATACTCGTTGCAATATTTTCAGAAAAAGAATCACACTCAGTATTTTTATTGAATAAATTTAAAATAGGGCGCCTTGATGTTGTTACATACTTATCACATGGTCCAAAAGAGACTAAAGAAGATCCTATAAAATCAGAAGAGAGTGATAATGTAGAACAGATAAAGTCCTCAAGTGAAAATGACTATTTAATAAATTTAAATAACCTTGTAAAGGATAATAAGATCGATAAGGTAATTGGAAGGAAAAAGGAGATTGAACGACTTATACAAATATTATCAAGAAGAAATAAAAACAATCCTTTATTGGTTGGTGAGTCTGGCGTTGGAAAAACTGCAATTGCAGAAGGTCTTGCATATTTAATATCAAAGCAAGATGTACCTTCAATAATTGAAAATACCATTGTTTATTCTCTTGATATTGCAGCATTAATAGCTGGAACAAAATATAGAGGAGATTTTGAAAAAAGACTTAAAGGCGTCTTAAACTTCCTTTCAAAACAAAATAATCCTATTCTCTTTATTGACGAAATTCATACCATTATAGGTGCGGGCTCAGCTTCTGGTGGTTCTTTGGATGTTTCAAATCTTTTAAAACCAGCACTCGGTAAAGGGCAAATAAGATGTATTGGATCAACAACTTTCCAAGAATATCGTGGTATTTTTAATCAAAATCAGGCTTTATCAAGAAGATTTCAGAAGATTGATGTTATTGAACCTTCTTATGATGAATGTGAAGAAATACTCAATGGAATTAAAGATATATATGAAACATATCATCATGTTAAATATACAGATGAAGCAATTAAGTCAGCTGTTGAACTTTCATCAAAATACATTAATGACAGGTTTTTACCAGATAAGGCAATAGATGTTATCGATGAAACTGGCGCTTTACTAAATATTAATAGAAAGAGTGATAAAACGTTAAAAGTTAACAAAACAGATATTGAGATGACAATTTCAAAGATTACTAAAATTCCTGAACAATCTATTTCCTCAAGTGATAAGAAAAATCTTAAAAATATTGAAGATAATTTAAAAAGAGTTATTTTTGGTCAAAATAAAGCTGTTGAAACATTATCTAATGCAATTAAGTTATCGAGAGTAGGGCTTAGAGATGAAAATAAGACTATTGGATCATTTCTATTTACGGGGCCGACTGGAGTTGGAAAAACAGAAATATCAAAACAATTATCTGAAATTCTTGGTATAGATTTAATTAGATTTGATATGAGTGAATACATGGAAAGACATACTGTTTCAAGACTTATTGGAGCTCCACCTGGTTATGTGGGATTTGACCAAGGCGGACTTTTAACAGAATCTATTGTTAAATCTCCACATTGTGTTCTTCTGTTAGATGAAATTGAAAAAGCACATCCTGATATCTTTAATATATTACTTCAAGTTATGGATGCTGGTGTATTAACTGATAACAACGGGAGAAAATCTGACTTTAGGAATGTTATTTTAATAATGACTACCAATATTGGTGCTGACTTGTTGAGCAAAAGAAACATTGGCTTTGCTGAATCTTCAAATGAAACTGATGCAATGAATTCGTTAAAAAAACTATTTTCGCCAGAATTTAGAAATAGATTAGATGAAACCATACAGTTCAATTATTTAGATAAAAATGTAATCCTTTCAATTGTTGATAAATTCTTAACAAAACTTCAAGCACAACTTGATAAGAGAAATGTTGAAATAGTTGTATCAAAAAATGTTATTAATTGGATAGCTGATAATGGGTATGACAAAGAAATGGGCGCAAGACCAATGGAGAGATTTATATCTCAAAATATCAAGAAACCACTTGTTGATAAATTATTGTTTGGAAACTTAAAAAGCGGTGGTGTTATAAAGCTTGACATAGAAAAGGGTAAGTTAAAGTTTACCGACAATAAATCAAAGGTAAAAGTTTAAATTATCTACCTCTAAAAGTAATTCTTCCTACCGTAAGATCATACGGTGTCATTTCTACTTTAACCTTATCTCCAGTTAATATCCTAATATAATGCTTTCTCATTTTTCCTGATATATGAGCTGTGATTATATGATCGTTTTCTAATTTAACTTTAAATTTTGTGTTTGGAAGTGTTTCTATAACTTCACCTTCAAATTCTAATTGATCTTCTTTTGACATATGACTGCATTCTAAACTATTAGATAAGTATTGTAATTAAATTATTTTTGAAAATTTAATCATATAATATCTTTCTAATAAGATAGTTATCTACAAATATATATAAATGTTAGTAAACAGCAGAATAAAGATTAACTCTTCAAAGGATTTAATAATAAATCTAATAAAGTCAAAAAATAATCTAGAAAAGTTTCATCCATTTTGCTTAAAAAATGAAGTGATAAATTGGGATAAAGAAAATTCAATTGATTATGTTTATTATTTTAGTGGTAAAAAATATAAAAGAAAATTTGTTAAATGGAATAATGACGGTTATGAATTGGAAATATATGAAGATAGAAAATTAGCAAAAATTACTTGGTCTGTATTAGTAAACGATGATCAATCTATTGTTTCGATCCAAGCTAAGCCATACTTGCCGTACAAAAGTGGATTCATAAATAGGTTAGTCTTTCATATTTATGTTAAATATATGCTTAATACCTATTTAAATGCAGTTTTACGTGGCCTTAAGTTTTATATTGAAAACAATATTATTGTTAAAGAGAATCAGTTTGGTAAACATCGCTGGTATTCTGCATCGATTAATAGTTAACATAATATATATTATGCGAACTAATATATGGTTTAGTATGGTAAAAGAGGACTAGGTTCGAACTCTTCCCTTTTTTCTTAATCTGATAGATTCTGGGGTAACTTCAACAAGTTCATCTTCCTCTATGAATTCTAAAGCTTGCTCTAATGTGTGATTAATTGGGGGAGTTAGTATTAAGTTTTCATCCGTTCCAGCTGCTCTAATATTTGTCAACTGCTTAGCCTTAGTCGGGTTAACTGGTAGATCGTTATCTCTTGAATGTAAACCAACTATCTGTCCTATATAAACTTCTTGACCATGTCCTAGGAATAACTTTCCCCTATTCTGAAGATTAAATAATGCATAAGATAATGTTTTACCAGCAATCATAGAATACATAACACCATTAATCCTCTTAGCAATATCTCCTGTTTTAATTGGACCATAATGATCAAATATACTTGTCATAATTCCAGTTCCACTTGTTATTGTTAAGAAATGTGATCTAAATCCAATTATTCCTCTTGAAGGAGCTAAGAATTCTAATTTAATGCGCCCATTATTATCTGATTCAATATTTTGAATTTCAGCTTTCCTTGGCCCAAGTTCCTCCATAATGGATCCTTGGTGAATATCTTCTATATCAATAACAATATGCTCATAAGGTTCATGTATCTCGCCATCTACTTCTTTTTGTATCACCTCTGGTTTGGATATTGCTAATTCAAAGCCTTCTCTTCGCATTGTTTCTATTAACACTGATAAATGAAGCTCTCCTCTACCTGATACTATGAATTTATCAGGGCTATCTCCCTGTTGAACCCTCAGTGCTACATTTGAAATTAATTCCTTATCAAGTCTTTCTTTTATATTACGTGATGTAATAAATTTGCCTTCTCTTCCTGCAAACGGTGAATCATTGACCTGAAATGTCATTCTTACAGTTGGTTCATCAACTGACAGAGGTGGCAATGCTTCCACACTTATTGGATCGCATACAGTATCAGAAATATTTAGTTTATCCACTCCAGTTATACATACAATAGATCCTGCAGTTGCATTTTCTACTTCTATCCTTTGAAGGCCTTGATAGCCCATAACTTGTAGAATTTTACCTTTTCTAGTTTTGCCATCTCGATCAATTACTACAACTTGCTTATTTTGACTTATTGATCCTCTTTTGATTCTTCCAATTCCTATAACACCTACATAGTTATTGCTATCAAGGGCACTAATTTGTAATTGTAAGGGACCATCGATATTAACCTCTGGCGCCGGCACTTTTTCTAAGATCATATCCATTAGGGGCTTCATATCAGATGACATATTTTCGACATCTAATCCAGAAACACCCTCTATAGCAGAACTATATATAACTGGAAAATCTAATTGCTCATCGCTACCACCTAAACGATCAAATAAATCAAACACTTGGTCAAGAACCCAGTCAGGTCTTGCATCTGGCCTATCAATCTTATTAATTACAACAATTGGTTTTAAGCCTTTCTCAAATGCTTTTTGAGTAACAAATCTTGTTTGAGGCATAGGACCATCAACAGCATCAACTAATAAAAGTACTGAATCAACCATTGATAATGCCCTTTCCACTTCACCACCAAAATCAGCATGCCCAGGTGTATCTACTATATTTATTAAGTGATTGTTCCAACTAATAGAAGTATTTTTAGCCGTTATAGTAATACCTCTTTCTTTTTCTTGATCATTTGAATCCATGATTCTTTCTGAATCCATATTTTTTCGATCTAATGTTCCAGATTGCTGCAACAATTTATCAACCAATGTTGTTTTTCCATGATCGACATGAGCAATAATTGCAATATTTCTCAGATTTTCTACTGACATTTTTAATACTTAATAAAGGAATTGCGAATTATAGGCTTAATTTAGTCAAATGGAATATAGTAAAGAATGTTTTTTATCTTAGGCTAGATTTAAGACCTGAAGAAACAATATCCTTGTCTACCATAGTATCGCTCGAATCAAATACTTCACTTTCAAACCATTTGATAAAATCTTCATCTCTGCTTAATTTCCAATAATCCCAAACACTTCTAGCTAGATCAGTTTTCATTGTTCCAAATTTGAGTGCATTCATTCGCATGACAAGATGTTTTTCATCTACAAAGCCTTTCTTAACTTTTTCGTAAACATCGAATATATCTACAAGAAGAGTAATAATAAACATTGTTACTCTCCATTGTTCAGTATCTGTTAAATCATCCCTACTCCAATCTTTTGAAAGAAATTCAGAAAATTCAGAATCCTTTGTTGTTGCAAAATAACGCTCATAAACTCTTTGTGTTAATGAATGACCAAATTGAGCTTTTGTAATTTCATTTTGTTGATGTATTTGAACAGCTAAATATACTACAGAAACAACCACACCAAGAGCTGCAATAATTTGAACTATAATGATGATGACTTCACTATTCATATAAAAGAATAATATACTAAATTTTTAAATTTATATCCTATAATTTTAGTTTTAAAATTAATATTCATTAAGTTTTAATAATGCACAAATCATCAAAATTGAATTAATATATAAATAAACAATTAACGGTATATATATGCAACAACAAATAATATTTTCATTAATCTTATTTTTTTCATTAAGTGGCTACTCAGATCCCTTAATGGAACCAACATCAGTTTCCAAAAATTTGTATCCAAATGATATTTTGGTTGGAAACTATTCAGATGATATTGATAAACCTGATAACTTTCTAGATTTTGGTTATGGTGAACGTGTTGCAAATCCTAAACAAATTACTGATGCAATAAATGCATGGTCACTTCAATCGGATAGAATTAAGGTTGTCGAATACGCTAAATCCCATGAGGGACGCCCTCTTATGGCAGTTTTTATATCTTCCTCTGATAATATTAATAGGTTATCAGAAATTCAGTCTAATATTTCCATGTTAACTGATGCTAGAAATTTAAATGATAGGAAGGCAATGGAAATAATAGATAATTTACCTGCCATAGCATGGATGGCCTACTCAATTCATGGAAACGAAACATCTGGAGCTGATGCAGCTCTTGGAATTATTTATCATTTAATTGCAAGTAATGATTCAGAAGTTCTTGATATGTTATCTAATATGGTTGTTGTTATTGATCCTATGATGAATCCCGATGGTCGTGATAGGTTTTCAAAATCTCTAGAACAATATCGTGGAACAGCACCCAATTACGATGATCAGTCATTATTGCATACAGGTGATTGGCCATATGGGAGAACAAATCACTATTTCTTTGATTTAAATAGAGATTGGATTTATCTAACACAACCAGAAACTCAAGGTAGAGTGCCGCTTATCAATAAATGGAGACCTCAAATTATGGTTGATGGTCATGAAATGGGGCCACAGGATACATTTATGACTGGGCCTCCAAGAGAACCTATAAACACAAATATTGACAAAGATCTTATAAAGTGGGGAAATGTATTTGCTCAAGACCAAGCATCTGCGTTTGATGATAGAAATTGGCGTTTTTATACAGGAGAGTGGCATGAAGACTTGTATCCTGGATATTCTTTTTACGTTCAATTTAGAGGTACTTTAGGAATTTTATATGAGCAATCTAGAATGGCTGAAGATGGTGTAAGAAGACCGGAAGGAACTATTCAATCCTATAAGGAATCTGTACATCATCAGTATGTTAGTACCATAAGCAATCTTAAAACTCTAGAAAAAAACTCGAAGGCTATGTACAAGGATTATTGGGATGGAAGAAAATATAATGTTTCAAAAAATGGTGAATATTCAAATCAAACTTTTGTAATCCTCCCAAACAAAAACATCACAAGATTAAATACACTTGCAGAAAAACTTGAAGCTCAAGACATTAAAATCTATAAAAATGTCAAACCGATTAAAGTTGAACAAGTTTTAAAACAAAATGGAGTAAAAGAAGAAAATTTTACAATACCAGTTAATAGTATGATTGTTCCAAATCTTCAACCAGAAGCACCTTTAATAGCTGCAATGTTAGAGTTTGATGCTGAAATAAAAGAATCAGTTTTACTTAAAGAAAGGCAGGTTACTTTAAAAAATGGCTCATCTATTATGTATGATACAACAGCATTTAATCTGACCATGATGTACGGGCTGCCTGCTGTTACTGTTCCTGAAAATATTGAATCAGGTCTTATTAATTGGGAATTAGAGGCATCTGAAATTGATACTCAAAAAAGTGCTGTAATGTGGGTAGTTGATGGGGTTGATGATAGATCTGTTTCATTTGCAGCTCGTCTTATGGAGCAGGATGTTCAAGTAAGGATTATTGATAAAGAATCTACTTTGTCTGGATATCAATTTTCTAGAGGTTCTGTGACTGTTATAGCCATGGATAATCCCAACATAGAAAATCTTAATGATTTAGTAAACATAGTTGCTACAGATTTAAATGTTTCAGTATATTCAGTGGACAGTGGTTTTGGCCCTGATGCCCTTCCAGATTGGGGAGGAAGACACTTTCGTCTATTAAACAGACCACAAATAGCATTATTAAGTCACAGTGGTTTTAGTTCATATGATGTTGGTGTGAGTTGGTGGTCATTAGACCATCATTTAGGGATACGACATAGCCAACTTGATGCGTCATTAGTTAATTATGGTGACTTACGACGTTATAATACAATAATTCTTCCTAGTGGTTATTCCAATATTAACTCTAATCAACTCAGCATAATATCTGATTGGGTTGAGCAAGGTGGGACATTAATTGCTCATAATGGTAGCTCAAGATATCTATCTAGTAATAATGGAATTGGATCAGTTAAAACTGTACAGAATACATTTGATGATATAGATGATTATAATATTGACCTGCAAAGAGAATTTTTATCGTTAGATGAAATGATATCCATACCTGAAGTTTCAAATAAATTATCACTTGAAATTTCATATCCATGGGAATTAAGTAAAACTAAATATACCAAAGATGAGCTTGAAACAAGAGATAAATGGCAGTCTTTATTTATGCCTTCAGGAGCTATAGTTGCTGGAAGAATAGATTCTGATCATTGGTTAACATTTGGAACGCCTGAAACTATACCTTTATTGTACTCAAATTATCCTGTATTAATGACAGGTGGTAATTCGGAAGCTGCTGTTAGAATAGGTGAACTTGTTTTTAGTGATAGCAATGAATATAGATCTATAAATTGGTCAGATATTCCTCCAAATAATGATTTAAATATAAAAATGAGTGGTTTGGTTTGGCCAGAGGCAGCACAAAGAATAGCAAATTCTGCTTATCTAACTCGTGAAAGATATGGCAAAGGACAAATTATATTATTTTCTGGTGAACCAAATTTTAGAGGATCTAGTTTAGGTACAAATAGACTTTGGTTGAATGCGGTTATATATGGTTCAGGACTTGGAACAAGCTCAATGGTAAATCCCTAGTTATAAATCTAGGGGGTTATCAAATATCACTATTTTTGGGACCACATACAGTAACCTTTAAATTTGCAGCGCCTCCATCCAATAAAGGATCAAGCATATCTAATAGGCCTGTCTGAACTCTCCATTCTAAATATTTTTGTTGATGCTCCAAAGTCTTCCAATCTTCAATAAGGTGAATGGTATTAGTTGATTGCTCAATATAAGTATCTACGGAAATACATCCATCAAAAGCTCTTGTATCAGGTAATGCAGATTTAAGTGCTTCTTTTAAAGAGTTTAAAGTTTCAGCTTTAGCTGGGAAGGATACAATAACTAAATTTTCCATAATATTTCCTATCAATTTTTAATGAAATCTCTTACCTCATTTAAGAATCTATCAAAAGATGGTTGATGGTTATACATCATGTGCCCTGCTTCAAACTCTGAAAAAATAACTCTGTTCATATCAACTGTATTATCATACATAAAGTTTTCAGCTGTAAAACAAGGAGTTGCCAAATCATATAATCCACATGATACATATACCTTAAAATCTTTATTATATCTTTGTGCTCTTGCAATATCAGGTACTGTATTTACATATCCAAAATCGTTACCCTTCCATTCTTGAGGATGTTTCCAGCTTGAATAAACATCATAGTCACCACTTTGATATAACATTTTCATTTCGACACCAATTTCACTAAACCAAGTATGTATAGCTGAAACATAAGCTGACATAAACCCTTCACTTGATACATCAGTATCAGGATATTGACCGCCAGAAATATAATCGAAGTTTTTATATCTTGAATCTAATCTACCAACAGAGAATCCCTCATCTCTCAAGAGTTCTTTTCTAAAACTTGAAGGGTCAACTCTCATATCAAAATCCTCAACAAATCTAAGACTTAAGCCTGTAAATTCAGAATATTGTTTCATAACAGATTTTTTGTCACTTTCTGAGATTCTTGTTCCTTTAAGTAATGCTGGGCCATATACCTCTAAACTAAACTTTTTTGAATCCTCATAAAATTCTTGAAGTGTTTTATCAGTTTTAATTTTTCCATGATAGTAAGCTGTTGCAGCATATGAGGGTAGAAATCCATAATGAGGACTATTATTACCAGGGTGAAAAACTAAATACTGATAATCAGAAGCAGGTGCAACCATTAACAAACCATTAACTTCAATTGGTGTAATAGAACCGGATCTTAATTCTGACACCAATAAAGGACCCCTAATGCCACCATAACTCTCACCTAGGATATATCTAGGAGAATTCCAGCGTTTATTATCGTTTATCCATCTTCTAATAAATTCAGCAATAATTTTAGGATCTTCACTTACACCCCAAAACTCTTCAGGTTCGTGACATCCAATCGCCCGACTGTAACCAGTGCCAATTGGATCAATAAAAACTAAATCTGCATCACTTAATGGTGATAATTTATTGTCAATAATTTTATACGGTGCTGAACCGTCATCAGATGCATCACTTGGGACCTTTATAACTTTAGGGCCTAAAACTCCCATATGAAGCCATAATGATGCTGAACCAGGACCACCATTAAAGCTAAATATAACTGGCCTATCAACTTCAGAATCTACTATATATTCTGTATAGAAAAATGATGCCATTGGCTCACTTGGATTGTCTTTTTCATAAAGGATTTTTTCGTTTAGACTGGCTGTGTATTCAAGTCTTTTGCCATTAAAAACACCTGCAAAGTTATTAGAAAAAGATCTTTCTTCAGATGGAACATTTTTATTACTGCAGTTTTCAGAATCTGCATCAGCACTAAAAATATTAGTAGATATAAAAGTTGTCGTTAAAAATAAAATAAATATAAATTTCATACTTTTGATTATATATAATAATTTAATTGTATTATGTTTTATATTATATAAATGGAAAAGTTAAAAATAGCATTTAGTTTTATTAAGATAAAATTAAATAAAATTGGTAATATTCTTTTAAAAGCAACAACTGGTTATGCAGTAGGTTCTTTTGCACTAATACAGGTTTCTAGCATCGTATCTGACAATATTTCTATGGCAGAAGCTTTTGGATTAACAAAAGAATCATTCATGCAATATCTTTTTGTAAGTTTAATTATAATTTTTCCAATTTTTTTAATAATTACATATATTTTAAGAAGTAAGTCTGTAGATAAAGAAATTATGTCTACACTTGATAATAATCTAAGCAAAATTGAAGACTATAGACCTAAGATTGCTGTAATTCCATTTGAAAATCTTAATCAAGATAAAGACCAGCAATTTTTAGTTGATGGTATTGCGGAAGATTTGTTAATGGAACTATCTATGGTCAAAGAACTTTCAGTTGCCACTCGAAAAACTTGTTTTGATTTCAAGAACAAGGATTACACAAGTAAAGAATTTAAAGATGAATATGGATTTGATTATATAGTAACTGGAAGTATTAGAGCCTCAGATAATAAATTAAGAATACTAATAGAGTTAAGTGATATGACAGATGATCGAGTTATATGGACAAACAAATTTGATAGTGCCAGCTCAGATATTTTTGAGATTCAAGATGAGATAGTTACAAAAATTGTTACATGTTTAGTTGGAGAAATTGAAATATCAAGTCTAAAAAGAGCGCATAGAAAGCCAACAGACAATATGACATCGTATGAATATACATTAAAAGGAAGAGCTCTTAATCAACAGTTTGAAAAAAATGCTAATGCAGAAGCAATTAAAATGCTTGACGCAGCGATTGAAGCGGATACAACAAATCCTCTTCCCTACTCTTGGAAAGCTTGCACTATTGGCCAATCTATGGCGCTTGGCTTTCGAGAAGATAATGATGAAACTATGGCAGATTTCTTATCTGCATTAAGCAAAGCAAATGAACTTAATGACAATGATTGGAATGCTCTAAGGATTATTGCAGAAGCACATCTTACTTTGGATGATTTTCAACAAGCTATGGTCTATGCAAATAAGGCTTACAATGCAAATCCTAATCATCCTTATGTTTTATGGATATATGGTAGAGTTTTAATACGGTATAACCATATAGATGATGGAATTAAAGTGCTTGAGCATTTATTTAAAATTGAGCCGATGGCATTGGCAGATGTAAATACTGATCGTGTTGTTAAGGAATTATTTGTTGCATATTATCTTTCTGGTAATTATAAAAAATGTAATGAGTTGTTTAATCAAATATACGAACATGATTTTAGAGAGTGGTTAATTTATATTGATATAAAGTCAAAAGAGAACATCGATTATTTAAAGGATGTATGGTTCAAATCAGGATTAGAGAGATTTAAGGATCTCAATAATAAAAAAGAAGTTTCTTTATTTCACTTTAACAATAAAAAACTTAATTCAAGTTTATTAAGTCTTTCAAATAATTTATTAACTTAATTATGCTTTATAACAATATACTTCATACGATTGGGAATACACCCTCAATAAAACTCCAAAATATTTCTATTAATGACGCGGAGCTTTATGTTAAAGCTGAGTATTTTAATCCAGCAAGTTCAGTAAAAGATAGACTTGCAATAAGTATTATTGAAAATGCTGAATTAAGGAAACAACTTAAAGAAGGTCAAACAGTTGTCGAGGCTACAAGTGGAAATACTGGAATTGGTTTAGCAATGGTATGTGCTGCAAAAGGTTATCCATTGGTTGTAACTATGCCTGATAGTGCATCAATTGAACGAAGAAAATTAATGAGATTCTTGGGAGCAAAAGTGCTTTTAACACCCGCTGCAGAAGGTGGAACTGGTGCATATAATAAAGCCAAGCAGCTAGTAATAAAAAATAATTGGTTTTTTGCAAAACAGTTTGAAAATGAAGATAACAGCATGGTGCATGAACAAACAACTGGCCAAGAGATTGTTAATGATTTTAAAAATATTGGTTTAGATTATTGGGTTTCTGGATATGGTACTGGAGGAACATTTACTGGTGTAAGTAGAGTGTTAAGAAAAAAAATGCCAAATACTAAATTAATCTTAACTGAACCAGATGTTGCCCAATTAATCGGAAGTAATAAAGAACAAATAAGAAATAACGATGGTTCAGCATCTCAATCTCATCCAGAATGGAATCCCCACCCTATACAAGGATGGACTACAGATTTCATACCACTTGTACTTCAAGAATCAATAGATAATCAATACTTTGATGAATTGATCCCTGTTTCAGGAAATGATGGTATTTTTTGGGCAAATGAATTAGCTAAGAAAGAAGGAATAATAACTGGAGTATCAGGTGGTTCAACTTTTGCAATTGCTGTTGAGGTTGCCAAAAAAGCTAAGAAAGGAGCAAAAATTTTATGTATGCTTCCAGACACTGCTGAAAGATATATGTCTAGTATCTTATTTGATGATATTGAAGAAGAAATGAATGATGATGAATTATCTATTTACGATTCGGTTTGATTAACTAGGCTATTACCTTTGCTGGAATCCCAGCGACTCGAGTATTTGGTTCAACATCTTTTAACACTAAGCTACCGGCCGCAACTGTTGAATTTTCACCTATTATTATATTTCCTAAAATTGTACTAGAAGCGTAAATAGATACACCTGATTGAATTTTTGGATGTCTGTCACCGATATCTAAACCCTTTCCACCTAGTGTAACTCCTTGATATATAGATACATTTTCATCAATGGTTGTTGTCTCACCTATTACAACTCCTGTTGCGTGATCTATCATAACTCCACCTTTTATTTCAGCAGCTGGATGAATATCAACTCCAAATATCTCAGATGCACGATTTTGAAAAAAAAGCGCCATAGTATGTCTATTATTTTTCCACAAACAATTTGCTGCTCGATAAGTTGCAAGACCCTGATAACCCTTATAAAAAAGTATTGGGGTTGAATAGTAATCACAAGCAGGATCATTTTCTTTAAAAAAAATTAAATCTTTAATAAGTGAGTCTTCAATACCTTCACAATTAGTAAAAACTTCAAGTATAAATTTTTTAATATCCTCAGAAGATAAAGCATTACTATTAAGCTTTGAAGCAAGTATTGATGCAATACAAGCTAGAAAATTATCTTGCGAGGTAATAAGTGAGGATAAATAAGGTTTTAAGGATGGTTCAGCGTTAATCCTTAAATTAATCTCATCTTTTATTTCATTCCAAATTTTTAGATTCATTATGATAATTATAAAATTAAATTTTAATCATTAATATATAAACCAAAACCCTCTTGAAGGCCAATTACTTCATTTGTAGTGGTCCTATCGTTTGAAGCATAAAAATCCATAGATTCTTTCTTAAATAAAATATAGTTTAGTAAATCAGTTTCGCTATTAGAGTAATCTTTTAGATGGTGAGAATTACAAAAGTTACTAAACTCTTTTTTATAATCTTGTATTGTTAACTTATATGTATCTTCATCATTTATAGTTTTAATTTTATCTATTTTTCTTTTAAGTTTAGAACATACTGTTCCTGGTATTTTTCCATAAGATCCATCTACAAGATCTATAAATTCTTTGTTAAGTGTTTTATATCTTTTATTATCGAGCACATTCATCAATGCCTGTGCACCAACAATTTGTGATGATGGTGTTACAAGCGGAACGTATCCAATATCTTTTCTAATCCTAGGAATTTCATCTATAAGCATTTTTAATTTGTTAGATTTTTTCAAATCTGTAAGTTGTTTTTCAAGGATACTCAACATTCCACCAGGAACCTGATTTATAAGCATATCAATATCTACACCTCTCATGGAGCCCTCATACTGTTCATATTTAGGTCTTATTGATTGAAAATATGATGAGATTTTTGATAATAAATTCATGTCGTATGGATTTGCATTGTCGTCATAAATCATTGACATAAAACTTTCTGTAGCTGTGTGAGCATATAAATTACTAAAAGATGATATAGATGTATCAATATTATCTACTCCAGCTTCATAAGCTTTGTAATTTGTTGCATCAGACAATCCAGTAGTAGAGTGTGTGTGTAGATGAATTGGAATATTTAAATTCTTTTTTAATCTTTTAACTAAATCAAAGCACACTCCTGGCCTTAATAAGCCAGCCATATCTTTAATTGCTAATGATTTTGCACCACAGTCTTCAATATCTTTTGCTAATTTAATCCAATAATCCTCATTATGAATAGGACTAGTTGTGTAACAAATAGTACCTTGAGAGTTTTTTTTTGCTTTATTAACAAATTTAATTGAAGATTGGATATTGTTTATATCATTCAGAGAATCAAATATTCTGAATATATCTATACCATGTTTAGCGGCATTTGATATAAATAACGAAATAATAGAATCATCAAACTGCTTATATCCTACTAAATTTTTACCACGAATTAGCATTTGTAACTTTGTTTTTTTTATAGACTTCTTAAAAACCTTTAACCTATCCCATGGGTTTTCATTTAAAAATCTTAAACAACAGTCATAGGTAGCCCCACCCCACACTTCTAAAGAAGAAAAGCCAACATTATCCATAGATTTTAAAATGGGTTTCATGTCATCTAAGGTCATTCTTGTTGCTATTAAAGATTGTTGACCATCTCTTAAGACTACTTCTGTAATATTAGGTTTGTTTTTATTCATAATATATATTGATAATGATTTATATATACTTATAAATCAAATTATTTATATATAAAAAACCCGCCATTGGGCGGGTTATTTAAATGAAGATATATTTAATCAATAAAGATAGTATGTTCTTTACCAGATTCAGCTACTCTGATAACTAAGAGATCAGAGCACCCATCACCTAAGTCAGGAGCATCTGCTTCTCCACCATGAACCCAATCAGTTCTTTCAAACCAATATTCACCATTAGAGTAAGTTTTCCACTTACCTGTTGATTTTGATTGAGATTCACCATCAAGAACAAAAACTAATGTTCCTGCAGCTGGATGAAAATGTTTTGCAACAGTACCCTGATTGCAAGTTTTACGTCTTTCAACAATCATGTCCATACCATTTTTCATATCAAATATTTCTGATGATATTAAACCTGGAAATGACTTTGCTTCATCTGCATCATCTGCATGAATGTTTAATGTTGTAGTTAGTAAAATAAAAAGACTTAAATAAATTTTCATATTACTCTCCTGTGTAAAATTTAACTAATGATACAAGTTCGACATTAACATTTTGTCTATAGTCTTTTATATCCTTAGAAAATTCTGCGTAGGCATCTGATGAAAGAACTGCCTTTTGAGTCTTTAATAATGCATCTAATGATTCATTACCAACGTATACCATATGTGATGAATATCTATTTCCAAAAAGGACTCTATTCATTCCAAATGAACCATTCACATTATCTAAGTTAGCTGACATCATTTTTTTCCAAGAATTTAAATAATGACTTTCATGACCTTCATCAACTTTGAAATTATATTTTGCAAAAACTGTATCTGTGGTCCATTGACTTGCAGCTACAACATTTTCAGCAACCCAATTCCATGATCTATCAGTATCAGTATTTTTTTGAAATGACTTGATCATAAATGCAGATTCACTACATGAATTAAATATAGCTCTTCCCTTTTCCATTTTTTCTGCATTTTCATATACAACCAAAATAAAATGTGAGCTTCCAGATCCCCTTAAGGACCAAAGACTTACACCAACGTCTGATTCACTTCTCCATTTTTCTGCACATTTAGATTTATCAAACTTATCTAAAGCCATCATAAAATTTTGTGGATCAGTTACTGTTAAGTAATTAAACTCCATAATAGTTCCATCACTTTCCATTTTTACTTCTTCTGCAGTAATGTTTACATTGAAACAAAAAACTACAAGAGCAGCATATAAATATTTTTTCATAATTCTCTCTCCTAATATGAATATTAATAATACATTAATCAAAGTAATAAGAGTTTTTATTTATGTAAATAATTTGGATATATATAGATAATATACATATATTTATTTTTAATATTGATAATCTGTATTATTATAAAAGATTATAAATAAGGGAGAAAAAATATGGCTGAATATCAAATATTAAACCTAATGCAAGTTGGATTCATTCAAAATTCAATGTATTTTGTTGGAATGGTATTATTTACTTGGTTGGGTTTTAGAATGGCTAATAATATGTACAACAGTCCTGATGCCAATATGCTTGGAAAAGTTTTTACATCAGTGTTTTGTATTTTTGTTGCTGCATTTATGTTTGGTGTAAACCAAATTGGTGGATCAATATTAGAATCTGCCGTAATGAATTTAAGTGAAATTGGCGCACCTTCTGCTGAAAGAATGGCTGCATATCTTGATTTTCCTCTTGTTGTTGGAGCACCACTTCAAACAGCATTTGTATTATTCATACTTGCATTTCAATTAGCTATAACTTGGTCTAAAAAATAACAAAAATATGGGGTCTTTATGACCCCCTTTTTTTTCAAATGATAAAATCAAAATTTACAAGCCAAATAGTTTGTATTTTTATTTATGTTGTTACCTTTTATTTATCATATTTACTTCTACCAGAATCAATAACTGATACATGGTCGAAGATTGTTGTTTGGCATATATTCGCAACAATATTTATATATATTGGAAGTTTAATTCTAAATAATTCAAGCTTATATGATCCATTTTGGTCAATTGCGCCTGTTCCAATAGTGGTATATTTAACGTTGTCATTTACAAATACTATTGAACTTATTGTCCTTGTTTCTTTGCCTATATTTTTTTGGGCAATTAGATTAACAAGAAACTGGCTAATAAGTTGGCAAGGTTTTGATCATGAAGATTTTAGATATATAGATTTAAAAAATACGAATAGAGTTCAGGCTGAAATTAATAATTTTTTTGGAATCCATTTAGTACCAACAATGTTAGTTAATATTGGACTTTATCCTTTGATATATATAACTACAAATGAAATCGAAACTAATATATTTTTATATTTAGCTTCCATGTTTACAATCCTGGCTGTAATTCTTGAAACTGTATCAGATGAGCAGATGAGAGAATTTAAGAGCAACGTTGAAAATAAAGGGAAAACCATGAAATATAAACTATGGAAGTATTCTCGCCATCCAAACTATTTGGGTGAAGTTTTATTTTGGTATGGTATTTATTTTATGGGCCTTTCATCAGGCATAGCATCATATTGGACAATATTATGTCCAACATTAATGTTAGCTTTATTTATATTCGTTTCATGTCCCATGATGGACAAAAGAAGTCTAAATAATAGAGTTGACTATAAGGAATATATGGATAAAACTTCACAACTTTTATTACTTCCACCAAAATCATAAATTGGTATTATTAATTTAAGAATTGTAGAATTGAATAATGAATGAATTAAATTTAGTACAAAAGTTTATTTGGTTATCTGAAAGAGTCATTTTATTAATAATTGCACTTGCTACAATTTATGCGTCGGGTATTGAAATAGTAAGGATGATTAATGAAGAGATGGTTAATTTAAGTGATCTATTCTTATTATTTATATATGC
>OCZA010000200.1_pt1 | contig 21816 bp, 19 predicted proteins | sample 1539021 | NCBI WGS metagenome assembly OCZA01 (sample SAMEA2619376, study PRJEB22493) | marine metagenome | biome: marine biome (ENVO:00000447); feature: surface water layer (ENVO:00002042); material: "saline water (ENVO:00002010), including plankton (ENVO:xxxxxxxx)" | depth 5 m | reverse complement strand
CCCATTCCAAAAGAATTTACATATTCTTTCCATTTGTCAAGACCTATTTTAGACGATGTCTGATTATCAACAGTCTCCTTGTAAACTTTAGCAAAGTATGTGTTACAAGAGTTATAAATTGCAGTATTTAAATTATTATATGTTCCTTCATCACAATGACATTTCATGAATGAATTTTTTGCGTAGAAATGTCCATAATCACATCTAATTGTTTTTTTTTCATCAATAATTTTCTCTTGTAATCCAATAAGTGCGTTTATTAATTTAAAAGTTGATCCTGGTGGATATTGACCTTGTAAACCTCTTTCAAATAATGGTTTCCCAATAGAATCTAGCTTTAATTTATTGTAGTTTGATGACCGGTCTCTTCCAACAAGAATGCTAGGGTCATATATTGGAGAGTTAACTAGCGCAAGTATTTCACCTGTTTTAGGCTCAATAGCAATAATGCTCCCAAATTTATTTTTTAAAAGTGAATCTCCATATTTCTGAAGTTCAATATCTAGAGTTAGTTTTATATTTTTTGCTGGAACATAGCTAGAGTCATAAATCCCATTATTATAACTTCCAATTATCCTATTAAATTTATCTTTTTGAAGATATTTTACTCCTTTTTTTCCTCTTAGTTTTACTTCGTATGTTTTTTCAAGACCTTGTCTTCCAATCATTTCTCCTGCTTTGTAATACGGATTAGATTCTACTTCGTAACTATTAACTTCACTTGTATAGCCAAGAATATTGGATGCAGTCTTATAATTATATTTTCTTTTAGAATTTTTTTGAATAAAAAAACCACTATATTTCCATAATTTTTCTTGTAACAAAGCGAACTCATTTTTGGTTATTCCAGACATGAACACTGAAGGTTTAACATTTGAAAAAATTCTGGATTTATTGAATTTAGTGTTAAATGTATGAATTGGAATATTTAAGAGTTTTGAAATTTCAGTACTGTCATTTAATTCAACATCTCTGGGAATAATCATTAAATCATAGTATGGTTCATTAGAAACTATAAGTTTATTATTTCTGTCATATATATAACCTCTCTCTGGAAATTCATAGATCTTTTGTATTGAAGCTCTTTCAAGGAAATCAGATGAATTATTTTTAATTATTTGTAAGTCAAATAATTTTACAATCAATAATCCTGAGATAATTAAAACAACGATTTGAAAAAATTTATCTCTCATTCTTTCTAAAAAATATTAATAAAATTATGTATGAAAAAAAGATGGAAATGATAGTACTAACTAATGTCTTATTAATTATTATTTTGAGTTTTTCAAATGAAAAAATATCAATAAAATTTACAATTAATTGGTGTGATATAAACATAATTAATAGATAACTAGTTTTTTGAAATAAACTAGTTTTACTAATATATTCTGAGGTTTTTCTTACTTGATTGATATCAAAATTTCCAAAAACAAATTTTAGGATGTAAGGTTTTATAAGAATTGAAATAAGTAATGAAAATGTTATAATTCCCATTGAATTTGAAAAAAAATCTAAAATAAAACCAAAAAGAAAAACGATTATGTAAGAAAAAGATGTATTAAAATTAAGTGGAAATACTAAAACAAAAATCAGGTAGATGTTAACATTATTTCCAAAAATTAGAAAATTATTAAATATTAAAATTTGCCCTAATGATAAAAATAGAAATCTAAAAAATAATAATTGATAGATATTACTCATTTTCAATTAAGCTTTTTAATTCATCAAACGAATTGTTTTTAATTACAAAAACATTTCTAATCGCTCCAAAATCCTCAAATAATCTAATTGTAATATCATAATAATTTGTTGATTCAGGAATAGAATAATCATCAACTACTCCTATCAAAATATTTTTAGGAAAAATATAAGACATTCCTCCACTTACAATGGTATCTCCCCTGGAGATGTTCGCACTTTTTGGAATATCCGTTAGTTTAACTTTTTCATGGCTTAAACCATCCCAAAATAAAGAACCAAAATGATTTGTTTTTTTTACCATTGCATTGATCTTGATTTCTGAATTTAAGAGTGAAATTCCCGAAGAAAACTTATTTGAAGTTTTATTAATTATTCCAATAATTCCAAATTTTGTTATAATTCCATCATCAATTTCAACACCATCATTATCTCCCGCATTGAGCGTAATAAAATTTTTATCAAATCTAATTGAGTTAGATATAATACCTGCTGGTATTAATTCAAAATTATCTTTTTGAATACTATCTAATGATAAGTAATTTGAGTTAATAGATTCTTCCAGTAAATATATGTTTTCACGAACTAACCTTTTGTTTTCTTCAATAAGCTTCAAATAACTTGTGACGTTATTTTTTTTATCAATAAAACTATTTGTTATGTCAGAAAAATATAGATTAAATACTGAATTCTGGTAGTAATTTCTTGAGAAAATCTGGGTTAAGGCAATAGTAATTAAGAATAAATAAATAATGCTGCTTGTATTCTTTATTAAATAATAAATAAAATTTCGCATTAATCTATGTAACTAAAACACTTTTGTAACGATCAATATTTTTTAATGATATTCCAGTGCCTCTAACTACAGCACGTAATGGATCTTCTGCTATAAAAACTGGAAGATCTGTCTTCTTAGAAATTCTTTTATCTAAACCTCTTAACATTGAACCGCCTCCTGCCAGGTATATTCCTGTATTATAAATATCTGCAGCTAATTCAGGTGGAGTTTGAGATAATGTTTCCATAACTGACTCTTCAATCCTTATAATAGATTTGTCTAAAGCTTTAGAAATTTCTCGATAACCAATTGAGATTTCTTTAGGCTTGCCAGAAAGTAAATCTCTACCTTGAACTTGCATGTCGTCAGGTGGATTGTCTAATTCATCTAATGCTGAACCAATATTAATTTTTATATTTTCAGCAGACCTATCACCTACAGCTAAGTTGTGCTGAGTTCTCATATAATACACAATATCTTCGGTAAATACGTCCCCAGCAATTTTTACACTCTTATCACAAACAATACCCGCCATAGCAATTACCGCAATTTCTGTTGTACCACCACCAATGTCAATGATCATATTTCCTTTCGGTTGCATGATATCAACACCAATTCCAATGGCAGCAGCCATTGGTTCATGAATTAAGTAAACTTCTTTTCCATTGACTCTTTCAGCAGATTCTTTTACTGCTCTCATTTCTACTTCGGTTATTCCTGAAGGAATACATATAACCATTTTAAGAGAAGGAGAATAAAATCTTTTGTTAAGGTTTGGAATACTTTTTATAAGCTGACCGATCATCTGTTCTGAGGCATTAAAATCTGCAATTACTCCATCCTTCAGAGGTCTTATTGTTTTAATATTTTCATGAGTTTTTCCATGCATAAGTTTTGCTTCATGGCCTACGGCAATAATTTTTCCACTTTTCTGATCCAATGCTACAATTGACGGGCTATCAACAACTACTTTATCATTATGAATAATAAGTGTATTTGCTGTTCCTAAATCTATAGCAATTGACTCTGTCCAGAAATCGAAAAAACTCATTTTTTTTGGGTTGTTAGTAAAGTTACTAAATTAATGTTTAAAGTGTCTATTTCCAGTAAAAACCATTGAAATTTTATTTTCATTACAGCTTTCAATTGATAGATGATCTTTTATTGAACCTCCAGGTTGAATTACAGATTTAATTCCTGATTCTGATGCAATTTCAATACAATCTGGGAATGGAAAAAATGCATCACTGGCCATAACACTTTTATTTAAATCAAAATCAAATTTTCTAGCCTTATCTATAGCCTGATTTAGTGCATCAACTCTTGATGTTTGTCCAGTACCAGAAGCTAAAAGTTGTTTGTTTCTAGCAAGTACAATGGTATTTGATTTAGTATGCTTTGAAATTTTTGATGCAAATATTAGATCTTCAATTTCAAATTCAGAAGGTCTTATTTCAGTCACACATTTTAAATTATCACTGTTATCAGTGATTGAATCACTGTCTTGAATTAAAAATCCATTTAAACATGATCTTGTATTTTGGGTAGGAAGAATAATATTATTTAATCTTAAAATAATTCTATTTTTTTTGCTTTTAAGAATACTTAATGCTTCTTCTGAGTAGCAAGGAGCTAAAATTACTTCACAAAAAAGTTTGTCAATAGAAAGAGCAGCTTTTTCATTAATTTCAGAATTAGTTATTAATATTCCTCCAAATGCAGAAACAGGATCACCGGCTAAGGCAGCATTATATGCATCCAGTACATTATCTCTTATTGCAACTCCACAAGCATTATTGTGTTTTAGAATAGCAAAAGCGCATTCTTCTTCCCAAAACTCCTTTATAAGGTTGTAGGCAGAATCAATATCTAGGAGGTTGTTATATGAAAGTTCTTTTCCATGAATTTTTTCAAAAACGGATTCTAAATTTCCTTTGAAAAATCCTTTTTGGTGCGGATTTTCACCATATCTCAATTGCTTCGTTTCAGAAATTGAGCCACTAACTAAGTATTCATTGATCAAAGAATCATAATTACTTGAAATTTTGAACGCACGCGAAGCATAATTTTGTTTTTTTTCAATGCTGAAATTTCCTTGACTGTCATCCAAGTCGATCAAAAAGTCATCATATTGCTCAATGCTAGAAACACAAACTACATCTTTATAATTTTTTGCAGCTGCTCTGATTAATGATATACCACCAATATCAATTTTCTCTATTATATCCTCATGTGAGCTAGAGTTTAGTACCGTTTCTTCAAATGGGTATAAATCCACTATTACATAATCAATACTTGGAATATCATAGTTTTTTTGTTCAATTACATCTGATTCATTTTCTCTTCTGTACAATATTCCTCCAAAAATACTTGGATGTAATGTTTTAACTCTACCACCAAAAATTGATGGATACGAAGTTAAATTCTCAACTTTTAATACATCAAAATTTAATGATGTTAAATATTTTTCTGTTCCACCTGTTGAAATAATGCGAATATTGAGTTCTTTAAGTTTCTGGGCTATTTTTTCTATTCCCTCTTTATTAAAAACGGAAATAAGTGCAGATTTTTGGGTTTTATTTGACAAAATAATTTTTTCTCAAAATTAAAATAATAATAAAAAAAAAAGCTGCATCACTGCAGCTTTTTTATCCTAATTTATTGACAATTACATCATTCCTGGCATTCCGCCTCCTCCCATTGGAGGTGCAGCAGGTGTATCTTCTTTAATGTCAACAAGTGCACATTCTGTTGTTAAGATCATTCCTGCAACAGAAGCAGCATTTTCTAATGCAACTCTGGTAACTTTCTTTGGATCAATTATACCCGCATCAAACAAATCAACATATTGTTCAGATTTGGCATCATATCCAAAACCGTCTTTACCTTCAATAATTTTTGCCACTACGACTGAACCCTCTCCACCAGCATTTGCCACGATAGTTCTAACTGGAGCTTCGAGAGCTCTAGAAATGATCTGAATACCTGTTAATTCATCATCGTTAGTAGCTTTAATTTTATCTAGAACATTTCTTGCTCTAATTAAAGCAACACCACCACCAGCAACAATTCCTTCTTCAACAGCAGCTCTTGTCGCATGTAATGCATCATCAACTCTATCTTTTTTCTCTTTCATTTCAACTTCAGATGCAGCTCCAACGTACAAAACAGCAACACCACCAGCTAATTTTGCCAGCCTTTCTTGTAACTTTTCTTTATCGTAATCAGAGGTAGTTGTTTCAATTTGAGTTTTAATTTGATTGACTCTTTCTTCGATAGCTTTTTTGTCTCCAGCACCATTTACAATTGTTGTATTGTCTTTGTCAATTGTAACTCTTTCTGCTGATCCAAGCATGTCAATTGTTGTATTCTCGATGTTAAAACCTCTTTCTTCTGAAATTACAGTTCCTCCAGTTAAAATAGCAATATCCTCTAACATTGCTTTTCTTCTATCACCAAATCCTGGAGCTTTAACAGCAGCAATTTTTAATGCACCCCTGAGTTTGTTAACTACTAAGGTAGCCAAAGCCTCACCATCAACATCTTCAGCAATTACAAGTAATGGTTTGCCGCTTTGAGCAACTGGTTCTAAAACAGGAAGGAGATCCTTCATTGCAGAGATCTTTTTGTCGTATAGTAAAATGTATGGACTCTCTAAATCAGATTCCATTTTTTCACTGTTCGTCACAAAATAAGGAGATAAATAGCCTCTATCAAATTGCATACCTTCAACAACATCAACATATGTATCAGTTCCTTTAGCTTCTTCTACTGTAATAACACCTTCTTTTCCAACTTTTTCAAATGCTTCAGTAATTAGATCACCAATAACATTGTCATTATTGGCAGAAATCGAAGCGATTTGTTGAATTTTTTCTGATGAGTTTCCAACTGTTTTAGCAGATTTATTTAGATTTTCAACAACGGCAGAGACCGCTTTATCTACACCCCTCTTCAGATCCATAGGATTTGCTCCAGCTGTAACATTTTTTAGACCTTCATTAACTATGGATTGAGCTAGGATTGTTGCAGTTGTTGTTCCGTCACCAGCTAAATCGTTGGTTTTTGATGCAACTTCTTTTACCATTTGAGCCCCCATGTTTTCAAGAGCATCTTCTAATTCAATTTCCTTAGCAACTGTTACTCCATCTTTAGTTACCTGGGGACCACCAAATGATTTTCCAATAATAACATTCCTCCCTTTGGGACCTAATGTAACTTTAACTGCATTTGCAAGAGCGTCTACACCCTTTTTTAAGCCTTCTCTAGCTTCTATATCAAATTGTATTTTTTTAGCCATTTTAATTAAGTTTTAATTATACTATAGCGAGAATATCACTTTCTCTCATTATTAAATAGTCATTGCCGTCTAGCTTAAGTTCAGTTCCTGAATATTTTCCATAAAGTACTGTTTGCCCAACTTTGACTGTTATTGGGTTATCTTTTGTGCCTGCACCAACTGCAACAACATTACCTTTTTGAGGTTTTTCTTTAGCAGTATCAGGGATAATAATTCCTGATGCTGTTTTAGTTTCTGCTTCAAGAGGTTCTACTAAAACTCTGTCAGCAAGAGGTTTAATATTTAATTTGCTCATAATTTTTAATTTATTAACTATAGTCATCAACCATGCCAAATACCTTTTTAAATATATGAGGTATTAAATCATGACATCATGACATTATTTTATTCAGATTCTGTATTTGGAGAATTATCTTCTAGCACTTCTTCAATTTCAAAATTGTCACTATTTAATAATTCTGATTCAGTTTTAGTTTCACCAGAATTTAAAGTGATATTTGAAAATAAAATTAGAAGCAGAAGAGCAGTGGCTAAAAACCACGTGCTTTTATCTAAGAAATCTCCAGTTTGCTTAACTCCTCCAAGTTGTTGTGAGTCTCCACCTCCAAAACTAGATGATAATCCACCTCCTTTTGGGTTTTGAACCATAATTACTAGGACTAGTAAAAATGACAAGAATATGATTGCAAATAATATGATTGTAAACAAACTATTCATTCTTTAATCTTTTTTTTAAATCTTTAATTTGGTTTGCAAATAAACTGATTTTTTCTGGATATTTCAAACTTAATATCTTATATGCTTTCATTGCCTCTTTGAATTTTTCTTGCTTGACATAAACTTTAGCTAAAGTTTCTGTCATGTAATCTTCTTTAGTTATTTTCTTTAGTGACCTTGAACTAACTTTTAAATTAGAAAGATATAATTCTTGCCAACGATTTTCTGAATCTAAAATATCCTGATTTTTAATCGATTTTGTTTTTAAAATCCAATCTAAAAAAGAATTTTCTTCTGGAGAGTTAATAATTTCAATGTCTTCAAATACTTCTTTTATTTCATTATTAGATCTTCCATCTTCAATTATTTTTTTTAAAAATTTTCTATCAATAAATTGAATTGAAAACTCATTAAGTTTTTTATAATATTCTATTATATCATTATTTTTTAAAATTATTAGCATGAGAAGCTTTGATGGCAAGTAGTATGAAAAAACTTTTGATATTTTTTCAATTTCCTCATAATCTTTCATTGTTAAATTACCTGAGTCTGATAAGGAATTTATGATATAATTTTTGTCAAATTTTACCATTTTGCTAAAGATGCATTAAATATATCCTGTGTTAGTCTCTCAAAAATAATTTCATGAGCTTCAGATTTTACTGAAATTAGTTGTTGTTCAGCGGGATAATCAAAATAAAATGAAAATCTTCTTTGAAAATTATCGTCTTCCTTTAAAAAATTTGTAAAATTCACATTTACGCTTACACTCAGTCTGTTTTGTGCAGCATTTAAGTTTGATGTAGCAGTCATCGGACTAACTCTGTATTCAATAATTTCTCCCTCATACAATAAGTCTCCATTTGATTGGACAAGCTGAAGATTTGTTTGATTTTCAAGAATATTCTGTAATGCTATTGTAAAATCTCTATCCAAACCAGGTTCAAAAATAGACCCTACATTATTTCCAGAATTATTTTCAAATAAATTAACTTGAAAAGTTTCTGTTCCCTCTGGAATTGATGCTCCAGTAAAGGAATAATTTCCACAAGATGATAAACTTAAAATCAACAACAGGAAAAAAAATCTTTTAAAGCTTAATATCATATTGTTTAATTTTTCTGTAAAGAGTACGTTCAGAAATTCCTAGCTCTTTTGCTGCTGCTTTTCTTTTACCATTATTTCTTTCTAGAGACTTAATTATTAATTCTAGTTCCTTGTCCTGAATAGAGAGAGTTTCCTCCTCAAAAATTTCTTCAGCGTATTCAAAATTATCATTCTGAGTTTGGTATTCACTTTTATCATTGATTGTGACTAAGGCTTGCTTATCAAAATTATCATTTAACTTTTCTGAAATTTTGTTCAAGTCAGAGATTTTATAGTTAGGATCATCATTTTGAATTTTGTTAATTACTTTTTTTACTTCATTCAAATCCTTTTTCATGTCAAAAAGTATTTTGTAAAGTATTTCTCGTTCGGAAGAAAAATCACTTCCATCATTGTTTTCTTCTATCAGAGCAGGTAAATTACTAATTGGATTAGGTAGATAACTTTCCAAAAGACTAGCGTTTATTGCTCTTTCTTGCTCTAAAACTGATAATTGCTCTGTGACATTTTTTAATTGTCTAATGTTACCATTCCATCTGTAATTCTTTAATAATATTTGCGCCTCATCGTCTAACCTTACAGTTGGCATATTATATTTTTTTCCAAAATCAGAAGCAAATTTTCTAAAAAGCAGGACTATATCATTTTTTCTTCTCCTTAATGGAGGTATATTAATCTCTACTGTACTCAATCTATAGTATAAATCCTCTCTGAATTTATTTTTTTTGATTGCTGAATCCATATTGACATTTGTCGCGGCAACTATTCTTACATTAGTTTTTTGAACTTTTGAAGAACCAACTTTTATAAATTCTCCGTTTTCCAAAACTCTCAATAGCCTGACTTGTGTAGTCATTGGTAATTCACCAACCTCATCCAAAAAAATTGTACCTCCATCTGCAACTTCAAAATATCCAGACCTTGTGGAAGTAGCACCCGTAAATGCACCCTTTTCGTGTCCAAATAATTCAGAGTCAATTGTGCCTTCAGGAATTGCTCCACAATTTACTGCAATAAATTTATTGTGCTTTCTGTGAGAAAGTTGATGAATTATTTTTGGAAATACTTCTTTTCCCACACCACTTTCACCAGTGATTAAAACTGAGATATCTGTTGGAGATACTCTTAAGGCTTTTTCAATAGATCTATCAAGTATTAGATCAGTTCCAATAATCTCGAATCTTTGTTTAATATTTTGAACTTCTTGATTCATATTAGATTGCTTTCCCAATTAATGTAGTTGCTGTGTTTGATTCGATAAATATTTCAACAAGCTCCCCAGGATGAAGATTTTTCTTTGGAAACACAACCATTATGTTTTGTTCATTTCTTCCAGCCCAATGATCATTTGATTTTTTTGATTCCTTTTCTATTAAAACTTCAGTTGTATTACCAACATATTTTGATAAATTTTCTAAACTATGCTTTTGTTGAAGATTTATGATTTCAGAAAGTCTATTTTGTTTTGTTTCCTCATCAATATTGTCATCTAGTTTTCTAGATGCGAGAGTCCCTGGTCTTTCTGAATATTTGAACATGAAGCCAAAATCATATTTAACCTCTTCCATTAGACTTAATGTTAGCTCATGATCTTGAGCTGTTTCATTTGGAAATCCAGTAATCATATCGTGCGAAAAACCACAATCAGGTAAAATTTGTTTAATCTTAGAAATAAGTTTTAAATATTCTTCTCTTGAATGTTGTCTGTTCATCGCTTTAAGTATTACGTCACTTCCTGATTGAACTGGCAAATGGATATGATTACAAATATTTTTATGCTTCTTCATGGTAAAAATAACCTCGTCATGAAAATCTTGAGGATTTGATGTGGTAAATCTTATTCTCATTTTAGGAAATTCATTCGCAACTAAATCCAAAAGTTTTGAAAAGTTTACGGCCGTCTTTTTTTGAATTTCAGATGCATTTTTAAAATCTTTTTTCAAGCCTCCTCCATACCATAAATAACTGTCAACATTCTGACCTAACAAGGTTATTTCTTTATAACCTCTATTTTCTAGATCTAAAATTTCATTTATGATACTTTTCGGATCTCTGCTTCTTTCCCTTCCTCTAGTAAAGGGAACTACACAAAACGTACACATATTATCACATCCTCTTGTAATTGATACAAAAGCAGAAATTCCATTAGTATTAAATCTTTGTGGGTTAATATCCCCATAAGTTTCATCTTTAGAAAGTAATACATTTACAGCATCGTTTCCAGAATTGACTTCTTTTAGAAGATTTGGTAAATCTCTGTAAGCATCGGGACCTACAACTAAATCTACAATCTTTTCTTCAATTAAAAACTTTTCTTTAAGTCTTTCAGCCATACATCCTAAAACCCCAATTTTAAGGGTTCGATTTTTTTTCTTTAAATGATCAATGCTTGAAAGCTTCTTTCTAATAGTTTGTTCAGCTTTTTCTCTGATAGAGCATGTGTTAAGTAGAATTAAGTCAGAATTCTCTATTGTATTAGTATTTGAATATCCAATACTTTCTAAAATTGATGCAACAACCTCAGAATCAGCAAAGTTCATTTGACACCCATATGATATTAGGTGAAATTTTTTGTCTAGAGTAGTCTTTTCTACTTTGATAGCTTCTTTAGATTCAACAATCATTTTATTGTTTTACTGATGCAAATATATAAAAACATGACAATTTGTCTTGTTTTTAATCAATCCATTCTGCTAAAAATATGTTGGTATCTCTTGTACCACCATTATTTCTGTTTGATGAAAATAACAAGTGTTTACCATCATTGGAAAAGACAGGGAATGAATCAAACATTTCACCATAGGTAATTTGTTTAAGGTTTCTTCCATCTACATCAATAGAGTAAATATTAAAAGGGAATCCAACATCAGAGTTGTAATTAGATGAGAATAATATTTTATTTCCACTAGGATGAAAGAAGGGACTCCAGTTAGCATTTCCTAAAAATGTCAATTGTTTTAGGTTTGATCCATCCGAATCACAAATAAATAATTCCATGTTGGTTGGTTGAACTAGCCCTTGTGAAAGTAATTCTTTATACTTATTTTTTTCTTCTTCTCCATCAGGTCTGGATGCTCTAAAAACTATTTTTGTTCCATCAGGGGAGAAAAATGCTCCACCATCATATCCAAGATCAAAAGTTATTTGTTTAACATTAGAACCATCAATGTTCATTGTGTAAAGTTCTAAATCACCCGACCTATCACTGGTAAAAACTATTTTATCTCCTTTGGGTGATACTGTAGCTTCTGCATCATATCCTGGACTATCAGTTAATTTTCTTAAAATATTGCCATCAAAATCAGCTTCATATATATCATAAGATTCATAGATTGGCCAAACATAATTACCGTCAACTCTCAATGGTGTTTCAGGACATTTTTCCTGAGCTTCATGTGTTGAGGCATAAATTATATTATTGTTAGGTAAAAAATAAGAGCATGTAGTTCTTCCTTTTCCTGTGCTTACCAATTTAGGTATTTCATCGTCATAAGATTGATCAAAATTTCCATAGAACATTTGATCGCACTCCAATCCCCATTTTGAATTGTTAGATTGAAATACAATTTTTTTATCATCAAAACTCCAATAGGCTTCAGCATTATCACCACTAAATGTTAATTGTTTTAGAGATTTAAAATTTTTCTCTTGAGGTTTAATTAAATCAGAGTTTTGTTTGGCACAGGAGTTGAGCAAAAGTAGAATGAGCAAAAAAAATCTTTTCATTTAATAGTTTTATTTTTGCGCAAATGTAAATCAAAAAGTATGAAATTATTTATCAAGTTTATTTTTTTAACATTACTCTTTTCATGCTCAGAAAATTATGTTTACGAAAATAAATTAGAATTTGATGTCAAAAATTTGTCTGACGACAAGTATGAGGGTAGGGAAGCTGGCAAAAATGGTGAAAAGGAAGCAGCTAAATACATCGAATCCAGATTCAAAGAAATTGGTTTACTTCCAAAAGGTACTGAGGAATTTATCCAACCCTTTAATTTCAAAAACAGTTCTAACCCCCACAGTAGAGCAACAATTGCCGAGGACAATTCTGATGGTTTAATTTCTTCAAATGTTATCGGTTTTATAGACAACAAATCAGAAACAACTGTTGTTTTTGGAGCTCATTACGATCACCTTGGTTTTGGAAATTCAAGTTCATTGAGTAGTGAAAAAGAAATTCACAATGGTGCTGATGATAATGCTAGTGGTATCGCTATTATTTTAGATTTAGCATCTAAACTTATTAATATTGATGCTTCAAACAATTACTTATTTATTGCATTCGGTGCTGAAGAGTTAGGTCTCCTAGGTTCAAATTATTTCAATAAGTATCCTACTGTAGATTTAGAATTTATTAATTATATGTTCAATTTTGATATGGTTGGCAGATTGAATGATCAAAATAACTTGGCAATTTACGGAACAGGAACATCACCTATTTTTAAACAAACTATTCTGTCAAACAATAAAGAGTTTAAAATAACAGAGCACGAATCTGGGCAAGGCCCTTCTGATCATACATCCTTTTATTTGAGTGATATTCCGGTATTACACTTTTTTACAGGTCAACATTCTGAATACCATAAGCCAACTGATGATTTTGAGTTAATTAACTTTGAAGGTCTTGAAAAAATATCTAATTATATTATTGAATTGGTTGATGATTTAGATGATAATGGAAAGTTAAAGTTTAAAAAGACAAGGGATGAAAACTCGAGGATGTCTCCAAAATTTAGTGTTACACTGGGTGTAATGCCTGATTATTTGTTTGATGGAAAAGGAATGAAAATTGACGGAGTTTCTTCTAATAAGCCCGCAGAAAAAGGTGGTATTTTAAAAGGGGATATAGTTATTCAGATTGACAAATATGATATTGAAAATATGATGTCATACATGGAAACTTTATCAAAATTTAAAAAGGGAGATAAGGTTACAGTTTCAGTCCTAAGAAATTCTAAAATTGAAAAAATAAATATTGAGTTTTAAAAAATCATATACTTTTGTGAACTTAAAATTAGCATATGCCTAAGAATTTAGTAATCGTAGAGTCACCAGCAAAAGCTAAAACAATTGAAAAATTTTTAGGCGGAGATTTTAAGGTAGTCTCAAGTAATGGTCATATTTCAGATTTACCATCAAGTGAATTAGGAATTGATGTTGAAAACAATTTCCAACCAAAGTATCAAGTATCTAAAGAGAAAAAGGAAATAGTCAAAAAATTAAAAAATGAATCAAAAAAAGCTGATACAGTTTGGCTGGCAAGTGATGAAGATAGAGAAGGTGAAGCAATTGCTTGGCATTTAAAAGAAGCTTTAAAATTAGAAGATTCAGCTACAAAAAGAATCGTTTTTAGAGAAATTACTAGAGATGCAGTTTTGAATGCAATATCAAATCCCAGAAAAATAAATCAATCTTTAGTTGATGCTCAACAAGCTAGAAGAATATTGGATAGACTTGTTGGATATAAGATATCTCCAATTTTATGGAGAAAAGTTAAGGGTGGATTATCTGCAGGTAGAGTACAGTCAGTTGCATTGAGACTCATAGCTGAAAGAGAGAAGGAAATAATTGATTTTATTCCAAAAGAGTTTTATAAAACATCTGCAGTTTTTAATACATCTAAAGGTGAAACTTTCAGTGCTAAATATCTAGAAAATATATCTGAAGATTCAGAATTAAATTCTTTTGTTGAAGGATTCTTAAATTCAAATTTCAAAATTAGTTCTGTAAAAAAGAGTCCTGGAGTAAAAAAACCAACAGCTCCATTCACTACATCAACTTTACAGCAAGAAGCATCTAGAAAACTAGGTTTTTCTGTTTTAAGAACGATGTCCGCAGCTCAAAAATTATATGAACAGGGATTCATAACATATATGAGAACAGATAGTGTTAATCTTTCTAATCAAGCTCACAAAGAAATTAAATCCACTATTGAAAATAATTTTGGTAATCAATATTATTTAAAAAGAAATTTTAAAAGTAAATCTAAAAATGCACAAGAAGCTCACGAAGCTGTGAGGCCAACAGATTTTTCAAAGCAAAATCCTATTCTAGATGCTGATCAAACTAATCTATATAAACTTATTTGGAAAAGAACTGTAGCTTCTCAAATGTCTGATGCAAAAATTGATAAAACAGTTATTAATGTAGAAAGCTCAAACCATAATAATGTATTTCAGTCTGAGGGTGAAGTAGTTAAATTTGATGGTTTTTTAAAGTTATATATTGAGTCAAAAGATAATGAAGAAGAAAACAACAAAGAATTACTACCAAATTTATCTATTGGAGAAGATGTTTCTAAAGAGTCAGTAACTGTAACACAATCTTATACAAAATATCCCTTTCGATTTACTGAAGCTACTTTAGTTAAGAAACTTGAAGAGTTAGGTATTGGACGACCGTCTACATATGCTCCTACAATTTCAACTATTATAAATAGAAAATATGTTTCTAAAGGTGATGCGGAAGGAATTAAAAGAGATATTAAACAAATTGTGATTACTGATGAAATTCAGAATACTAAAACCAGTGAAAAATACGGATCAACAAAAGGTAGATTAGTGCCAAGTGAGGTTGGTATTTTAGTTAACGAATTTGTTTCTAATAATTTTAAAAACATTGTTGATTACAACTTTACAGCCTCAGTTGAAAATGACTTCGATCTTATCGCAAATGGAGATAAAGATTGGCAGAATATCATTGATTTGTTTTATAATCCGTTTATAGAAAAAGTCAAAGATGTCCAAAAAAATGCTAAAAGAGAAACTGGAGAAAGAATCCTTGGAAATGATCCAAAATCTGGGAGACAACTTAGTGTAAAACTTGGGAAGTACGGTCCAATTGCTCAAATTGGAAAAGTTGATGAAGAAGAAAAACCAATATTTGCAAGCTTGCTTCCTGATCAACAAATTTCAAAAATAAGTTTTGAAGAGGCACTCAAGTTATTTGATTTGCCCATCTATCTTGGAGATTTTGAAAATCAGAAAATCGAGGCAAATATTGGAAGATTTGGACCATATGTGAAATTCGACAAGAAATTTATATCAATTCCTGGCGGAAAATCTCCTTTTGAAATTGATTTAGATTCTGCAATCAAACTCATTCTAGAAAAAAGAGAAAGTGATAAACCTATAGTTGAATATAAAGGTCATGGTGTTTCAAAAGGTAAAGGTAGGTTTGGACCATTTATTAAATGGAATCGTACATTCATTAATGTAAATAAAAATTATGATTTTGATAATTTATCAGAATCTGATTGTATTGAACTTATTGAAGAAAAAATTAAAAAAGACAAAGAAAAGATTATTACCTCTTTTGATGAAAAAAATATTACAGTAGAAAAAGGTAGATGGGGTAGGTTTTATGTAATTAAAGGAAGAAAAAAGGTTCAACTCCCCAAAGAAACTGATCCAAAGACAATAGATCTAAAAAAAGCAGAGCAACTACTAAAAAAGTAACTGTAATTGACTCAAGATTATTTTAATTCCCCAAGCGAAAATTTCATAAAATTTTATGAAGGCTTGAGTCATTCTTCATTTGGAAAAAAAATTCATATCAATAATATTGATGTTTCAGACTTAGATGAAATTTCATCATATGATCTGGCAATTTTTTATTTAGGAGATATTAAAGATGTTGAAAATCTTAGGAGAAAAATATATTCTCTTGAGTTTGGAAATTGGAGTTTGAAATTGATTGATTTAGGTGCTTTCAATCAAGGTCATAGTAAATCTGATAGTGTATTTGGAATTCAAGAGATAATGAGAAAGCTTACAAATTTAGGTGTCTATACATTGATGATTGGTGGATCACAATCAGATATAGATGTTTATTGTAAGTCGTTTAAATCAAACGATTTTATAGATGTTGTTTCAATTGATAAATTTTTAGGAATAGGCGAAAGTATTGATAAAAATGAATCTTCAAATTATTTGTCTAGAATTATACTTGATGAAAATATTAAATTATCAACTTTTAGTAATGTTGGGTATTTGAAACATCTTAATAATACAAAAAAAATCAGTCTAGTTAATAAATTCAATTTTGAGACGTTAAGTTTAGGTCAATTAAAACATGATATAAATGAAATTGAACCAATTACCAGAAATTCAGAAATTATTAATTTTTCTATTGAAGCTTTAAAGTCTAATGTTATTAATTACAAACTTACATCTCCAAATGGCATTGATTCATATGAGGCATGCTTGATATCTAAATTTATGGGTCAGAGTATTGATTGTAAAATTTCTACAATCAATAATATTGTTCACTCCCTTGAATGTTACTCAATTGTTTCAGAAATGATATGGTATGTTATTGACGGTTTTAATTCCAGATATATTGATGATTTTGAAAATCATGACGAGTTTAAGATTTATCATACAGAAATAGATGGACACAATCTAAAATTTTTAAAAAGTCATATTTCTAAAAGATGGTGGGTTGAGTACATTGATGATAGAATTATAAGTGTAAAAAATCAATTAATACCATGCTCTGAAAATGATTTTAAATTAAGTCAAATGGGTATTATCTCTGACAGGATTTTGAAAAGAATGAAGAATAAGTTTGTATGATTTAAACCAAAACTATATTTTTAGGTCCAATTTTTGCATTATTAGAAGTATACTAGTGAGAAGACTAACCTTAATTATTATATTTTTTTTAATATCTGCATGTTCCAAAAGTGACAGAGGGGAGCTTGTTGGAGTAAAGACAAATAAATTTTTTCCAAACAAGCCTCAGGGTATGGTCCTAATTCCATCTGGATCTTACACTATGGGTCCTTCAAATCCTAATGCTGCATTAGATCAAAATCCAACACTTAAGACCGTTTCAGTAAAAGCATTTTACATGGACGAAACTGAAATTACAAACAGTGAATACAGGCAGTTTGTTAATTGGGTAAGAGATTCTGTTGTCAGGCATGAGCTTGCAAAAGCAGCATATTTTAAAATTGGAGAAGATATTACTGAAGATGATCCCCTCTGGGAATTTATGCCTCTTTATAACAGAGCTGATGATGGAGAAGAAAAATCTGCTTATCAATTATATCTTGAAGAAAATGGTCTAGGTATTTTAGATATTGAAAATAAATCTACTTACAAACTTAACTGGAAGAATAAAATTGCATGGGAAAGAAGTGATTATTTAGACGCTAACTACGCAGCGGTCTTAGAAGGTGGGATTGGTCCTGACTTACTTGAAGATTATGAAGGTTTTTTTATTCCTGCAGACAGTACTCCCAATGGACTTAGAGCATTTAAAACAAAACGTATTAATTACGCCTTTAGAGAATTTGATATTGAGAAAAATAAATGGAGCGAATATCAATCCTTAGAAATTTATCCTGATACAACTGTATGGTACAAAGATTTCGAATACAGTTATAATGAGCCAATGCATAACGACTACTTTTGGCATGATGCTTATGCTGATTATCCTGTAGTAGGTGTTTCTTGGGAGCAAGCCAAAGCTTTTGCTCATTGGAGAACATTCTATAAAAACCAACATAATAGAAAGCAAAGAAGAAATATACAATTAGACAGTAGATATCGATTACCAACTGAAGCAGAATGGGAGTATGCTGCAAGAGGGGGCATTGAAAGAGCTGAATATCCTTGGGGAGGTCCTTACACATATGATGATAAAGGTTGTTTTCTGGCAAATTTTAAACCAGAAAGAGGCGATTATGCTGCAGATCAGATTCTATATACCGCAGAGGCAGAATCATATTGGCCAAATGATTATGGATTATATAATATGTCAGGTAATGTTGCAGAGTGGACTGATTCAAATTATGAAAAAGGAGCCAACGATTTTGTTGCTGGTTTAAATCCTAATGTTGAAGGATCAGAAAATAACAATAAAAAAGTAGTCAGAGGAGGATCGTGGAAAGATGTTTCTCATTATCTCAAAGTATCAACAAGAGACTACGAATATCAAAATAAGAAAAGATCGTACATTGGATTCAGAACTGTTCAGAGTTATCTAGGAGAAGATGTAGGTTTTCAAGAAAATCCAAATAAAATATTTTAAAAATAATTATGAAAAAACAATTATTACCAGATAACGTATTTGAATTATTATTCGGTGTAGGCGCAGGTGTAGTAATCATTGGTGCACTACTAAAAATTATAAATGGTTCATTAATATTCTCAGCCAATACTTGGCTCATAGTTGGATTATCTGTTGAAGCAGGTATATTTGCCCTTTCAGGAATTCAAGGTTTTTTATTAGGGAAAAAAGATGAAGAAGAAGATGCTGTTAGTACAATTGCAGTTGAGACGGCTGCATTACAAAAAGCAGTAGATGGAACTGTGAAGGGTCTTAATGAATTAAACTCAAATATTTCAAATGCTTCTAAAGCAACAGCAACTATTAAAGTTCCCGTTGATATGGAAAAAAATGCAAATGATTTTAATAAAGGTTTATCATCTGCATCATCAAATATCCAAGAGGTTGCCAAGGTTCTTCATAATTTAAAAGAAACTGTCGATGCATTCGAAACTGTTAATATGCCTGAGGGACTTGGTGATGAGTTCCAAAAAATGAAAAATACTGTTAAAGAATTAAATGCTAAGTATGAAGCTATGCTTGGTGCAATGAACAAATAGTATTATGGCTGGATCTTCGGGAAAACAAACTAGGAGTCAAAAGCTTCGTCAAAATATGATAAACATGATGTATCTCGTGTTTATTGCCATGCTTGCTCTTCAAATCAGTAAAGAAGTTTTAGCAACTTTAGGTCTATTGAGTGAGGATATGGAAAAATCTACTACTGAACTTAAAACTTCTATAGACAATGCTTACAACATTATTGACCAAAATAGTAATCAGGATTATTATAAAATTCCATCTGAGGAGTTGCCTAAATTAAAAGAAATTACTGATGATTATTTTAATTTCATCCAAAGTTTAAAAGACTCTCTAATTGGATTGGATGAAAATAATTACATGATTGAAATTGAATATCTTGATGAAAACGGAAATGAAAAAGTTACTGAGAGAAGAGATTATCAGGTGATGGACAAAAGTAATTATCTTGATGAAGTTTTCTTTATTAATGATGGTGTCACACCTAAAGGCCAAAAATTTATTGAATATTTTAAAGGCTTTCCAGCTAAGGTTGAATCAGTTTTAGATTCAATAAAAGCAAGAGATGCAAGAACTGTTCAATCCAATTATGGGTTTTCTACAGCTCTCTCTAACCTCTCATTAAGATTTAATTATCCAGAAAACGATCAAGTTATTAATAGAGATGGGATAAAAGAAGATTGGTTGTATTATAACTATGAAAAATTTCCACTAGTGGCATCATTATCAAAGTTTACCAAAATTCAATCTGATATAAGATCTGTTGAATATGAAATTTTAAATTCTCTTGTAAGTAAAACTAAAGATCGTCAGTTAAGTTTTGATTCAAAAAGTACATTGCTTGAAACAGATAAACAAGCTTACTACACAAACAGTACAGTAGATGCCAAAGTAGTTGTTGGAAATACTGATTCAAGTTTTAAGCCTGATAGAGTTGACTTAAAGGTTGATAACATTCAATTAAAAGAAACAGAGTGGGAAGTTATTGACGGTAAGATTAAGCTAAATAAACGATTTTCATCACCAGGAATAAAAAAAATATTTGGTTACTTGTTTTTTGATAATAATGGAAGTACCGACAGTCTTCTAGTGGATACTGAATTTTATGTTATACCAAAACCTAATGAGGCAATTGTATCTCCATTGAACATGCAGGTATTTTATATTGGGCTAAGAAATGAAATTAAAGTGGCATTTCCTGGAATAGCTGATTTAACATCTATTAGAGTAAATGGAAGAAATGGTAGTATAATTAAGTCTGGTAGTAGATATTTTGCCGCCCCAAATGCTGGAGTTAATAGCATGGATGTTGTTGTTTCTGGTAGAGCTAATGAAGAAAATTTAACAAGTGTTTTAAACTTCAGAGTTGAGGATGCACCACCGGGTAGAGGATCAATTTTTGAAAGAGTTGGAGGACAGGATATTAATTATGTCAATTCTAGTAAAGTTTCAAAAGATGCACTTATTTATGGTACTGTTAGAGGTGAGAAACCACCAGGATTTTTATATGATTATGATATTAATGTAGAGGCATTTCAAATTACAGTTGGAAATTTACCCACAAGAACTGTTCAAGGAAATAAAATTGAAAATAGCAACGAGGCAGTAAGAGATATTAGAGGATCTTCAAGGGGATCGAGTGTGACTGTTACTGTACTTAAGGCAACTAAAATTGATGGAGATTTAAAATCTCCAACGAATGTTGAACCATTTGTTTTAACTTTGGAATAATATGAGATTAATAGTTTCAATAGTATTATTAGTTTTTTTCTCTGTTGAGATCAATTCTCAATCAAATCTTTTAAATGCTAAAAATCCTTCAGAAATAGGAGTTAGCAGTTCTATTGAAAGCATTAATCCATCATTTTTAGAGTACCCTGAAATTGATGAGAAAGATATTTTATGGTCAAAAGTTGTTTATGAATATATTGATTTAAACGAAAAATTAAATTTCCCTTTATTGTTTCCTGTCAATGATGAGCAATACACTGATACTAGAAAATCTTTATGGAAAGTAATCAGGGAGAATATTGAAAATGGAAATATTAAAGAAGTTTTTGATGTTAGAAATGATAACTTTTTGGAAAAAAATAGAATTACAGGGACTGAAAAAATTAAAGATTTCTATGGAAGTAAATATACTCCTGGTGATTCAAGACCTCAAACATTTGCTTCATCAGCTGATATTTCAGCATACAGAATAAAAGGTGTATGGTATTTTGATAAATTACATTCCGAATTAAAGTATAGATTGTTAGGAATCCAACCTTACGGAAGAAATCTTAAGGAAGCTGGAATGGAGCAAGGTTATTTTTGGATTTGGTATCCATCGATAAGAGAAATTCTTTCTGAACATCAAGTTTTCAACGATAAAAACAATAACAATAGAATCTCATTTGATGACCTTCTAGTTAATAGAAGATTTAGCTCATTTATATATAAGTATGACAATGTATATGGCGACAGAGAGATCACGGATTATATTGTAAAAAGAGCAGGAGAATCTAACCAGCAGCACCAACTCAGAATTATTCTAGAATCAGAAAGAATAAAAAAAGAAATTCTTGATTTTGAACTAGATATGTGGGGTTATTAACAGCTAGTCATCCAACATTTTTCT
>OCZA010000199.1_pt1 | contig 21860 bp, 18 predicted proteins | sample 1539021 | NCBI WGS metagenome assembly OCZA01 (sample SAMEA2619376, study PRJEB22493) | marine metagenome | biome: marine biome (ENVO:00000447); feature: surface water layer (ENVO:00002042); material: "saline water (ENVO:00002010), including plankton (ENVO:xxxxxxxx)" | depth 5 m | reverse complement strand
TCTGAAAATTTTTAACACTTGATCCAACTGTAATAATTTCACCAGCTACTTCCATACCAGGAATAAAAGGAGTTTCAGGTTTTAATTGATATTTACCTTGAACTAATAATCCATCTGGAAAGTTTACACCCACAGATTTTACATTAATGATTACACTTTTATCCTGAATAATAGGTTTTTTTACATCTTTATATTCTATATCCTGGATTGGTCCAAAATTGTTACAAACAATTGCTTTCATTTAATGGCCTTTATATAAATTTTTTTAATTATGGAAATACTAATGATATTGTCTCAGCAATAAATGCTGGCTTAGTTTCATTTTTAATTTCTAATTCACATTTGTTAACTACTCTATATCCCCCATTACTCATTTCCTCACAGGAAATTATCGTTTTGTTAAGCCTAACATGTGATCCAACTTTTACCATGTTAATAAACCGTACTTTATCAGATCCATAATTTAATGTTTTAGATGAATTTCGAACTTGTGAGTTTTGGGCAGCTAATTTTGGAAGTAAAGATAACATAAAATAACCATGGGCAATTGTTTTTCCCTCAGGCATTTCTTTTTTTGCTCTTTCTTCATCTACATGGATCCATTGATGGTCAGATGTTGCTTCTGCAAAGTTATTAATTTTTTCTTGAGTTACATGATACCATTCGCTTGGTGTCAGAGGTTTATCAACATAATTTATAATTTCAGAAGGGCGTTCTATAATTACCATTTTCAACTCTCTTATTTTCTATTTAAATTTCAGAATAAATGATAGTTTATTTAATATTAAATAAAAATAAAATTTTGTGGAGATTTTCATGTCTCATTATAAAAAATTTAAACTAGAAGGTGTAATTCCAGCAACATTACTAGCCTTTGATAAAGATTTTCAAATAAATGAAAAAGCTAGTAGAAAACATATAAAAGAATGTGCTTTAACAGATGGTATATCAGCTGTAACAGTAAATGGGCATTCCTCTGAAATACATGCATGTAATTTTGAAGAGCAAAAAAGAATATTAAGTTTTTCACTTGAAGAAGTTGGTGACTTTATACCAGTAATTAATGGTGTTTATGCTGATGGTAGTATAGAAGCAGCCAAAATTGCTAAAATGTCTGATTTAACTGGCGCTTCAGCATTATTATGCTTTCCTCCACAAAGTATGGCTATGGGTGGTCATTTGAGGCCAGAAATGGCATTAGAGCATTTTAAAAGAATTGCAGACGCTACAGATTTACCTCTAATATGTTTCAACTATCCGTCTGCAGGAAATTTAACGTATCCATTTCATACATTATTAAAATTGTTTGAAACTGTACCTACTATAAAAGCCATAAAAGATTGGTCAAACGATCCCATGATTCATGAAAAACATATAAAAACATTTCAAAATCTTTCTAATCCGGTAAACGTTCTTACCACTCATAGTTCATGGTTGATGTCGTCATTAGTTATGGGGGCCAAAGGATTATTGTCAGGTGCAGGTAGTGTAATTGCCTCCTTACAAGTGGAATTATTTAATGCTGTAAAAGCTAAAAATTTAGAAAGTGCCCAAATAATTAATGACCAAATTTTTCCTTTGGCTCAGGCCTTTTATTCTCCTCCATTTTTAGATATGCATAATAGAATGAAGGAGGTTTTAGTATTAACTGGAAGAATGGAAGAGGCTATAGTTAGACCGCCATTAATGAAGTTAAGTTCTGAAGAAATTAATAAATTAAAAAAAGCAATTCAATTATCAAAAATTTAAAAGTTAAACCTTAAAATTTAAGAATCATGAATTTTTACATATTCAAAATCACCAGGTTTATTATCAATACCTAAATCAGGTGCAGATATCCAATCAGCATATCTTCCAGGTTCAGAAACAGGTTTCATTAAAGATTCAATAAATAAGTTATCATCTGTTGTTGGTAAAAACTTACCTTTATCCTTATCCCATGTATCTTTTGTTAGAATATCTCCTAATGGTGATATATTGGCACTCATAAATGTGCCTATTTTTCTATTAAAGCCCTCAAAAGGTAACTTCATCTCAAAGTTTATTTTAGCTTCTTCTATGGTTCTATTCCATCTTTTTATACTTACTGCAGTATCTTTTGTGTAATCATCCCTTAATCTCATATTAAGTGATAATAGAGCAGGGGCTTTTTTATTAATAATTTGTCCATCAGTAAATTCTAATATTGGGTAAGTGTCATTTTTTAGAATATGGTCATCTTTTATTTTTGTTTCCCAAAATCTTCCTTTTACTCCTGCTGTATAGGTGTTTGCAGCATTTGTAGAAATTTCTGACCCAAACAAATCTAATGACAACGAATAATGAAGGTTAATTTTCTTTTGTATTGTTGGCAAATCAATAACACCTAATTCTCTTATTTTTGAAATATCATAAGGATTTGAAATGCCTGCTTTATTCATCATTTCGCATGTTTTTTTTATTACTCTTCTTACACCATTTTCACCAACGAACATGTGGTGAGCTTCCTCTGTAAGCATAAATCGACAAGTTCTTGAAAGTGGATCAAACCCGGATTGTGCAAGGGCTTCCAATTGCATTTTCCCGTCTCTGTCAGTGAATGCTGTAAACATGAAAAATGAAAGCCAATCTGGAGTTGATTCATTGAAAGCTCCTAACATTCTTGGAGCATCTTCAGATCCTGATTGACGTTTAAGTAATTCATTAGCTTCTTCTCTGCCGTCAGAACCAAAATATTTTTGAAGCAAGTAAACCATTGCCCACAAATGTCTTCCTTCTTCAACATTTACCTGAAACAAATTTCTCATATCATAAAGGGATGGTGCCGTACTTCCCAAAAATCTTTGTTGTTCAATCGAAGCTGGTTCAGTGTCACCTTGTATAACAATTAACCTTCTTAACATTGATCTATATTCACCTGGTACTTCCTGCCAAACTGGTTCACCAATGTGATCACCAAAAGGAATTGTTCTTCCTTCTTTCTGAGGAGCAAGTAATATACCCCAACGATATTCAGGCATTTTAACATAGTCGAAAGTAGCCCAACCATCTTTATCAACATTGATTGCCGTTCTTAAATAGACTAGCATATCTTGAAAACCAACTGGTCCTAAATCTTTCCACCAATCAATATAGCCTGGATGCCACCTTTCAAGAGCCTTAAGAACACGTTTATCAGACGATAGGCTTACATTATTTGGAATTATTGTATCGTATTCAACTTGACTATTATTTAGCATATTATCTCCACTTATGTTCTTTCTTTAGTATATTGACCTTTGTTACCAGTTCCATACTTTTTCAATGCACCATTCTCACCTACAGCACTCGGTCTTTGAAATATCCAGTTCTGCCAAGCAGATAGCCGACCAAAAATTTTCGTTTCCATTGTTTCTTTTCCTGGAAATCTTAAGTTAGACTCCATACCAACCATAGAATCAGGAGAAAAACTACTTCTTTCTTCTAAAAAAATCCTTATTTCATCTTCCCAATCAATATCATCAAACATAAAAGTAATTAAACCTAAATCATTTGCCTCTTCAGCCAAAATTTGTTTTTCTAAATTTTGTTTTACTAAAAGAATTTGTTCAGGTAAGCCTATAAATCTTGTATCTAATCTAGACATATTGTTTGACATTAAAAAATTTCCAAAATTAGATTTTGATAAAATTATGGTTGCTTTTTTATTATCATATTCTTCAAACTCTCCTTCAGCCATATAACTTCTATCAGCAGCAAAGATTAATTCAGATAAAAATCCTGCATAACAAGAATTAGGTTCAATTAAAGTAATTAAAGTTCTAGATGTAAGGTCTATTCTTTTAAAAACTCTTGTCCAAAAGTATGAAATTTCATTCATTAACCAAAAGTTTTTATAGGTTTCAAATAACTTGTCATAGGATAAAACTTTAGAGATTTCACCAGACGTTTTGAAAACTATTATTCCAATTTCTAATTCGTTAAATCTTAAATTTAAGATAGTATCATCTAATTCTCTAGCACATTTCAAAAGCCAAAAATCATCACCTTGGGATAGAATTTCACTTAAATTTTCAGGAGCATCTTCAAGAGGGGCATTAATAGTAATTGTAGCAGATTTTTTTTCTCTATCAATTTGGACAGATAATGTCGAATATGTAATCTCTTCATTACTAACAGTAGTTTTTTGTAAATTGTTAAGCTGAACACCTACTAAATTTTCATTTTGATTTTTATTGCAAGACTTATTCTTAATCAATGAATTAAGTTCATCATTTAAAGAAGTTTTTTTAGTAATCGTGTCAACTAAACGCCATTCTTTTGCTTTTTTTGCTTTGACACCTTCTTCCATAGTACAAAACACATCTGCAAGATCTCTTCTGATTTTTCTTTTATCAGTGAGTCTGGTCAAGCCTCCTGTACCTGGAAGTACAGCTAAAAGGGGAACTTCAGGCAACGATATACTTGAAGATCCATCATCTAATAAAATTATATGATCACATGCCAAGGCAAGCTCATAACCACCTCCAGCGCATACGCCTTCAACTAAACATATAAAGAATTGAGATGCTTCTTTGGAAGAGTTTTCTAAGAAGTTTCTAGTTTCATTAGTAAATTTACAAAAATTTACTTTATGAGCATGATCTGATGATGCAAGCATCTTAATATTAGCACCTGCACAAAATGCTTTTTCATTACCAGATTTTATAATTATTGAACTAATTTGAGGATGCTCAAATCTTAATCTTTGAACTGCGTCTGATAATTCAATATCCACACCTATATCATAACTATTTAGTTTTAATTTATATCCCTCAAAAAAACCCTTATCCTCATCCACTTTCATTATTAAAAAAGCAGTATTTTTTTCAAATTTTAATTCCCAATGATTATATATTTCAGGGTATGTTTCAAAATTTATTTTAGGTTTCATTTATCTTCTCGATTTCCAAAAAACTAACTTATTATTAATGATATGATAAGTCTATAAAAGTTTTTTTATGAATTGGTCAATATGTTTGATCGTGGCATCTGGGTATTCATAAAATGGGTTATGTCCACAATTTTTAATAATAATTTTTTTTAATGTAGAATTTAATTTGTCTTCCAGTATTTTCACCTGGTTTAGTGTTCCATAGGGATCATTAGTACCTTGTAGCACTAAAATTGGAGTTTTTATTTTTGATAAATGATTTGAAATATTCCATTCTTTAAATTTGGGGCTTAACCAAACATTACTCCAACCAAAAAATGCATTATCTACATCATCATGATATTTTTCTAATTTAGATTTGAGTTTCTTATTTTTATATTGATCAATAGTTTCTTCAATAGCTTTAATACTTTCATTTTCAACAAAAAAATGTGGAGCTATTAAAATTGTCCCTAGCAAATTTTTAGTTGACTTATTAACGCTTCCAATAGCTGCTATGGTTCCGCCATCACTATGACCAACTAAAAAATATTTGTTGATAGATAGTTTTTCTAAAATAGTAGGTAAATATTTTTCAGCTTCAATACTCATATAATTAGTTGGTCTAGGTAATTTAGCATTTGACGATTTTCCATATCCAAATCTTGAATAAACTAAAATATTTAACTTTGTTTTTTCATGAAGTAATTTTGGTATATTTCGCCACATAGCTATAGAGCCTAAACCCTCATGTAACAAAATTAAAACAGGACTATTATTAGAAAAGTTTCCTAAGGTAATATACTCAATCTGTTTTTCTTCGATATCTAAAAAAGATGGTTTCATTTAAACTACTTAATAAATTATCTTAATTTAAATCTTTGCACTTTACCGGTAGCTGTTTTAGGAAGTTCACTAACAAAATTAATCCATCTTGGATATTTCCATTTTCCAACTTTGTTTTTTACGTGCTCTTTCAAAATCTCTTCTTTGTCAGTTTTATTTATATTTTCGTTCAAAATAACAAAAGCACATGGTTTATCTAGTCCTTCATTGTCTTGTTTAGCAACTACAGCTGCCTCCAAAACTAAATCATGCGAAACTAGGGCCTGTTCCACTTCAAATGGAGAAATCCATATTCCACTTACTTTAAACATATCATCCGTTCTACCACTATAAATATATTTCTCATTGTTAAGTTTTTCATATTTATCTCCTGTTCTTGTCCACTCTCCTTCAAAAGTATTTCTTGATTTTGTTAGCTTGTTCCAATAACACATAGCAGATGATTCACCTTTAACAAGCAATTCCCCAATTTCACCAACGGCCACATCTTCACCATTTTCATCAACTAATTTTAAATCGTACCCTGGCACAGCGCTTCCTGATGTACCATAAGTTATATCGTTAGGTTTATTAGATAAAAATATATGAAGCATTTCAGTAGAACCAACACCATCTAGAATATCAATCCCTGTAATTTTTTTCCAATCAGTTCCAATCTGGAATGGTAGAGCTTCTCCTGCAGACACACATATTCTTAAATTTTGGTATTTTACTGGAGTTTTTTTTAGTTTTGCAGTCATAGCAGCATAAATAGTTGGGACAGCAAATAAAATAGATGGCTTCATCAACATCATAACTTCATTCACAGTATCGGGTGTTGGTCTAAGTGGATATAGTGCAGTTGTTGCTCCAACTCCCATTGGAAATGTCATAGCGTTGCCAAGGCCATAAGCAAAAAAAAGTTTGGCTACTGAGAATACAACATCACTTTCTTTAATATCTAAAACTTTAGAAGCATATGTTTCGAAAGTGTTTAGAAGACTTCCATGAGCATGTATTACCCCTTTGGGTTCTCCAGTTGACCCTGACGAATACAACCAAAAAGCAGGTTCATCTTTTGACACAATTATTGGTTTTTTTTCGACACATTTCTTAATTTCTTTTTTAAAATTTTTAAACTGTTCATTATTTCTATTTTTACCAATTATAAAAATATTTTCGATTTCACTACAAATTTTGGTTGAACCAGTTATTAATTTAATGAGCTCTTCAGAAATAAATATTGTATTAGCTCTGCAATCCTCTAAGATTGTTTCGATTACTTCTTTCGATAAAAGAGTATTAATAGGAACTGGAATCACTCCAGCTTTTAAACATCCCCAGAAAATTATTGGAAATTCAATTTGATCTAAAACCAACATTAATACCCTTTCTTCTCTTCGAACATTAAACTTTGTTAACAGATCAATAATTTTATTTGTTTCTATAGATAATTCTTTATAGGTTATACTTCTTCCGTCAGGTATGGCTTCAACAAAAACATTTTTACTTTCAATTTTTGAGTTTAGATGTCTATCAATAAAATAATAAGATGCATTTGCTTTATTTATCTCTTTGTTATTTGACATAATTGTGTTGCCCCCTTTTTCCTCTATAAATTTAAATATAACTTATAAGAAATTCTATATGAATTAATTGATATAAAATTTGATTTTAATATTTAATAATATTTAAATTATTTTTCTTACCTTCTGTACAGAGCAGTCTTTATGGTTTTTAGACCTATCTCTCTAACAATATCTCTTTTATATCTATCAGTACTGTATTGGTCATTTGTTGTATTAAGATCCCACGCAAAATCGTTTAAACTATCCTCAATTTGATTTAAATCGGTAGTTGACCATTCTATTGATGTCATTTTTTCACTAACACCGCCAACAACAAATCTAATAAAGTTTTCACCAGCAATAACTGCAAATGATGCCATTGCAAAGTCACCATATTTTTCTGATATTTCTTTAAATGCATATCCAGTATTTTTTTTTGACTTAGGTATTATTATACTTTTAATAATTTCATTAGATTTTCTTGATGTTAACAAAGGGCCTAGAAAAAAGTCCTCTGCATTTACAATCCTTTGAGAAAATACACTCGATAATTTTAATTTTCCTTGAAGAGCAATAAAGCATAAAGGTATTTCAGAGCTTGGATCTGCATGACATAATGATCCAACAACTGTACCTCTTGCTCTATGCTGTTGATGACCTACATATGGAAGACATTCAAATAACAAGGGAAACTCTTCTTTTGTTTCTATTCTTTTTTCTAGTTCAATTTGCCTGTATAAAGCACTAATCTCAATATCAAATTTATTATTAATTATTGGAACATCGTTTTTTATAGAATTTATATCTATTAAAATTTTAGGTTTAGCTATCCTCATATTTAACATTGCTATAAGAGATTGTCCTCCCGCAAGAATTTGTGAATCCTCTCCATATCTATTCAAGCCTTCTAAGGCTTCATGCCAAGTTTCTGGTTGGAGAAGGTCAAAAGAGGATGGTTTCATTTAAACTTCCTCAAAAATTTAATAAAACTATACCATAAACTAGATTTTTCATATTTTGGAGAAACTGCCTTATTTAAGCGATCAAAGAATTGATTTATTATAATTTTTGAAGCTGTATTTAAAAAACGCCCACCAACTGCAGCTATTTTTCCTGAAATATTAATATTATATTCGTATGATAACTTTGTAGTGTTTGTGTTCAGAGATTTCAGTTTTACTATACCTTCACCACTAGCTATCCCTAATGGTCCACTAGCCCTTCCAATAATTCTTAAACTTTCAGGTTTTGATAAATCTGTTAATTGAGCAGAAAAGTGATATTCACCCGTAATAGGACCAAAATTAATTTTAATCTTTCCTTCATATAAACAAGAATCCGTGATTTTTATGTCTTCATAAGTTGGCAATGTTTTTGATAAAATTTTAGGATCTAATAAAAATGTCCATACTAATTCACGCTTTTGTTCTATTAAATAATTTCCATTGCCATTAATGAGGTTGTTTTTAGATTGAGTGGTATTTAAAAAATTACCTTGATTATTTTTTCTACGTTTTTTTTCTGTTTTGTTTATATGTGTATAACCATGTACCTTAGAGTGTGTTAATGGAAGTGTAACATTATCTAGTTTTAATGCGTCACAGGCAGCGTTTGCAATAGCCACTGGGGTTGACATGCAATTACCTTCACCTAAGCCTTTTGATCCCAAAGGTGTGAATGGGCTTGGAGTTTCAATATGAATTATTGTTGGTGTGATTATTTCTTTTGTAGAAGCAAGTAGATAATCTGCAAATGTACCTGCTAAAAAAGAGCCATCAGCCGTATATTTAAACTCTTCATATAGTGCTGCTCCTACGCCATGAGCAAATGCTCCATATATTTGGCCGTTAGCAAGAAGAGGATTGATAATTTTTCCAGCATCATGACCTGTAATATACCTGTCAATCTTTGTCTTTCCTGTCATAGGATTTATTCTTAGGCCACATACATCAAAAACAAACCCGTAAGCTAGTGAACCGTTAATTTGATCTTTATTATTTGGAGGTGAAAGTTGTGGAGGTGTCCAATGAATAGTTTCCCTTAATCCATTTTCACAATTTTCTGGAAGATTTCCTGGAGACCAATGAGCAGCGCCTACTAATCTGTTAAAAGATATTTTATTGTCTGAGTTATTTTTGTCTAGAACATAATTATTCTCAAAAATAATATTTTCCTCGATAGAATTTAATTTTGAGGATGCAATTTTCAATAATCGTTTCTTAAGTTTTTCTGCTGCCAGAAAAGTTGTACCTGCAACCGCGCCTGCAAATCTACTAGAATAGTTTCCTGCCGCAATCGACCATGCATCTTTTTGGGTGTCAAGTTCTCCGTTTACTAGGATATTTTCAATATTTATTCCAAAAACATCAGCAACAATTTGAGACAAGACTGTTTTATGGCCTTGACCTTGTGGTATACTATCGCACGTTACATAAACGCCACCTGTCGGTCCTATAGTCACAGAAGCACTTGTAATAGCTCCTCCTTTATGACCTGTTTTTTCTCTTTCTTTAAAAGGAACGGCTGTTGTTATATAACCCATATTTGATATAGAAGGCTCCACGATGGCAGAATAACCGATGCCATATAGATCACCTTCTTCAATTGCTTTTTTTTGACGGATTTTTATTTCTTTAAATTGATCAGATTTAAGTACTTTTTCTATTAATTTATTATATTGACCAGAGTCTAACAGGGCGCCCGATGCTGATTGATAAGGAAAATCTTTATCATTTACTAAATTTAATTTTATTACTTTCAAACGATCTAAATTTAATTCTGCAGCGATATTATGAACTAATCTTTCAAGTGCATAATAATGTTGGGGACCACCAAAACCTCTATTTAGCCCTGTGGGTGTTTTATTTGTAACAACAACTCGATTTCTACAAAAAATATTATCTATTAAATACGCTCCAGCTAAATTTCCATGCATTCTATACAATGAAGCTGGTTCTGGAGCTCTAAGATAAGCGCCAACATCATCAATCTGATCATAATTTAATGCTAATATTTTTCCATTTTTTTTAACGGCGGCACTTATATTTGTAACTCTATTAGTAGCAGAAGAGGCTGCAGTTAAGTGTTCAATTCTATCTTCAACCCATTTTATATTTTTACCAGATATTTTAGAAGCTAAACTGGTCAAAACCATCATTGGAAGAATTGCTTGTTTAATTCCAAAACTACCACCAGAATCTTGGTTCGAAATAAGTCTTAGTTTGTTTTCGTCTATGTCTAACGATCTTGATATAACAGAATGAAGACTAAATGGACCTTGAAAATTTGATTGTATAGTATATTGATTGCTCTCAGGATTATAATTGCTTTGAACAATAAATCCTTCTAAAGGTGTGCAACTATTTCTAGGGTATTCAATTTTTAACTTTACTATTTTATCTGCTTTTTCAAACGCTTGATTAGGGTTTCCATAACAAAACTCTCTGTCACTTAAAACATTAGTTTTAAGTTGATTATGTACTTTTGGACTGTCATCTAAAGTTGCTTTATATGTATCAATAATAGGCTCCAATTGTTTATATGAAACCTTAATATTTTCAATTGCATCCTCTGCTATATACCTATCTTTAGCTAATACTAAAGCTATTGGTTCGCCAACGTATCGAACAAATTCAATAGCACAAGGCCATACCTCAATATCAACACGAAGAACGGATAACAATGGTTTGGAAATTTCAGCAAACATGTTTCCATCAATAATTGAATGAACTCCCGGAATAGCAAGAGCTCCTGATGTGTCTATGTTAACGATTTTACCAGATGCATATGAAGATCTTAGGACTGCCACGTGTAATGTACCTGGTGGATGACCTATATCATCACCAAACTGTCCTTTTCCAGAAATTAATGTATCATCTTCTGATCTTTCAATACTTGAACCAATATAACAATCATCAATTTTAGTAATAGTCTTTTTCATTGAATTTAAGCCTCTTTAGTTGCCTTTATAAACAGGCTTTCTTTTTTCAACAAAACTCTTAACACCTTCATTAAAATCATCAGAGCTTCTTAATCTTCCATAAGTTTCACCCTCTAATTCAATTGCTACGTGAAGAGGGGCGTCTTGTGATGTATTTAATACTGTTTTAATAGCTCTTTGTGCAAGTGGTGAAACAGAACAAAGTTCATCGACTAATTTCGAAATTGTTATCTCAAGTTTATCTTTCTCTACTAATTCAGAGGCTAACCCCCAATTAAAAGCTTCTTCTCCAGAAATTCTTTTACCTCTCATAATCATATCTTTAACACGAGATAATCCTATCATTCTAGCTAATCTTACCGAGCCACCTGACCCCGGTATCATACCGATTTTCATTTCTGGAAGTGATAATTGGGCACATTTAGTAACAATTCGGAAGTCACACGCTAATGAAAACTCTAGACCCACTCCAAAACAATATCCTTGGATAGCTGCAATAACAGGTTTTCTTATTTTTTCAGGTGTCATTACATTTTGAGCAAGCATCGTAAGTGTTTCTGGTGTCTCTTGCATAAAACCCTCAATGTTACCACCAGACGAAAAATGATCTCCATCTGCGCGCAAAACAACTATTCTTACATCTTCATTTTTATCTAGATCTCTTAGAGATTGCGCTATTTGAATTCTTTGAGAGTACTGAATTATGTTTAATGGTGGTCGAGATAAAATAATGTCTCCTCGTTTTTTTTCTTGATTTATTTCTACTCTAAAACCGTCAAATTTACTAATCATGCTAGACAACTACAACTCCTAATTTATTAATTTTGTTTCGGTGGATCATATTTATCCATTACATTATCTACTACACCATCAAAATAATCCCATGGGGTTTCTCTGTAACTATGATTTTTAATTATAAAAGAAGCTCCAGCATAAAATTTTTCATATTGTTGTTGTCTGCCTGCAAATTCTGAACCTACGACATCCCACGCCAATTTGAATAGTTTCATTCTAGAAGTTGCATCCATTTGAGGGGTTTGGAAATAAGTTTCAAACTCTTTTTTAAGTTTTTTATTTTTAACAACGTTTATGCTTGCAGGCATTTGAAAGACACCTCCTCCACAAAGAGTCCTTAATTCATCAATAATTGTAGTATAGTTCTCTGTGCACCAGTTAAGAGCTGCATACATCATTCTTCTGTTAAAAGTTATATGATCTTTCGGCCAACTCTCTGCAGCTTCAATTTGTCCGTGTATCATGCCGGAAAGGTTTGCTTCCATAGAAGACATTTTTCCCAATGTTTCTTTTACTGCGGGCACTTGATCAGCTCCAGTAGCTTTTGCAACTTTATTACATAAGCCAGTAATTAATTCCATTTTTGACCAATACCTTACGTTTGCTTGGTGATTACCATAGCAATGTGCTGGAGTTTTTATATAAATTTCTCGAGCTAAAATTGCGTCGTCCATCACAAATATTTTATCCCAGGGTACAAGGACATTTTCACACATCACCAATACATCTGTTTCGTCTAAATTCCACGATAAAGGTGAGTCAAATTGGTTATCATAGTGGGTTGAAAGAGGTTGACGCATCCATAGTGACAACCCTTTTATGTTACATGGTATTGCACATGTAATTGACTGTTTTATCTGATCTGGTGCAAGAGGGACTAAGTTACCAATCCAAATTTCATTTGCAAAAACAGCACTAGTTGCAAGCATTTTCATACCTGATATTACTACACCTTCATCATTCTCATCGATAACTGATAGAGTTGGAATTGGAAGGTTTTGTTTTTGATAAAATTCAGGATTTCTTGCAGCTTGTGGCGGAACCACAGCATAAGAAGTAAATATATCATTTGATTTCATATGATTATAGTAATTAAGTAGGTTTTTCTTAAACTTATATTTTCCAGTATCAAAAATATCCGGGTTTGTTGACATTCCTGTTACAAAACTTGCAACATGGTCCATAGAACGTCCCATCATTCCAGACGTTTGGTCAGCAATAATTTTATGTGCAACAGATCTTTTTCTTAAATCATTTTTATTTTTTGCTTGTAAGAACCAACTAGAAAAAAGTTCTCCATTTTCTTCAAATGTTAATTCATTTTTATATTTATTTTGATGTTTAATATCATATAATTTAGCTACAGTTTTTGCAGCATTCTTAAATGCAGGATGAATTGTTACATCATTAATTTTTTCGTCACCAATATATACTACTCTTCCATCTTTTAATTGATTTAAATGTTGATCTCCTGTCTTAATCATTTTTGAAATCCTTTGAAGTTAAAATTCTTTTGTATTTTTATAATAATGTAACTCGAAGAGAATACAGCCATTTTCCGATTTAAATGGTCCATGATAAACACCTGGAGGTCTACATGCATAAGTAGATCCTTTGAATTGTTCACCACCACTGCCATTTTTATCATTTCCTACAATTAAGTCGCCTGTAACTAAATAGACTTCCTCCCAGTGATCATGAATAAACTGTTCAGTAGTATAGACACCTGGGTCAAATTTTAATAATCTAGATCTACTTCCTGTTTTTTTAATTTCGTCAATATCAGAGGCTAAAATTTGCTGTTTTATTCCAGATGGATACCCTGTAGGAGTATGCCAATTTTTGTCTGATGATATTTTAGTAAACTCAATATGTGGTTTTTGTTTTAGCATAACTTTGCCTCTTAGTTTCAATATTTATTTATAAATCTATTTCATACTCACCTGATAACAATTTTCTTCTTAGTATCTTACCAGTTGGGGATTTAGGGATTTCTTTAACAAAAATATACTCTTTGGGCCTTTTGAAATTTGCCATTCCAGATTCTAAACAAAACTTATTTAACTCGTTATTTTCAATAGAACCTAAACGTTTTATAAATGCACAAATCTTTTGACCCCATTTTTCATCAGGGAGTCCAACAACTGCAACTTCTATTACGTTATTATTTAAAGATAATATGTTTTCTATTTCAATAGGTGAAACATTTTCTCCACCTGTAATTATCATGTCATCAACTCTTCCAGTAACAAAAAGATCTCCATCATTATCAAAATAGCCTAAATCACTAGTAAAATACCAATTATCTATGATTGATTTTTTATCAGCATCTGGTCTTTTTAAATAACCAGAAAATGCTTCTTCAGATTGAAGAGATGCTATAATTTCACCTTCAATATTTTTACCAACAGTTTTTTCAGGATTATTAGAGCCAATTTCAACTATCTTAATTCTTTGATTAATTCCTGCTTTACCTGCTGATCCAGGTTTCTTGTTTGCTTTGCGATCAACTGTAAAAGTATATATTTCAGACGAGCCATAATGGTTGACAAGTTGAGAAGGGTTAAAGGCATCCATAACTTTTTTAATAAGACCATTGTTCATAGGAGCTCCTGCAAAACCTAATTTTTTACAGCTTTTAACTTTGTTTTTTGAAAATTCACTGTCTTCTATTAGATCATGGAAAAGGGTAGGTACTAGATATAAACAAGTTATACCAAATTTTTCTATAAGTGAAATAGCCTCTGAAGATAAGAATTTAGGCTGTGATATAAATGCTCCATTAATTAGAGACATAGAAATTAAAGATCTTATCCCCATTGTATGATAAAGAGGCATAACCCCAAGTGTCGTTTCACCTTCAATATAAATGTTTTGTGCCACATGTGCTAAAGCAGAAGATCTTTCGGCAGAATGTGTTCTTGGGACTCCTTTAGGCTTACCAGTAGTCCCAGATGTATATAAAATGACAGAGATACTATCATTTTTTGCAGAAGGATAATTTTCACTTTTACCATTTTGTATTAAGTCATAGATATTTGTAATTTTATTATTTTTATTACCAACAAAAATTTTAACAATTGATTGTGCATTTTTTGATTTACTTGTTTCATATAGACTTTCATCTTGGTAAATAATACATTTTGCTTCCGAATTCGTTATACAGAAATCAATTTCTTCAGTTTTCATTCGCCAATTTAAAGGGACTAATATTAAGTCATTTAACTGACATGCCCAGTGAATAGTTGCTGCTTCAAAACTGTTTTGAAGTAATGTAATTACTTTATCTTTCTTCTTTAATCCCAAATGTTTTAAAGCACCAGCTAATTTGTCTATTTTAGAAAACCACTCTAGATAAGTATGTTTAAAATTATTACCTGCAATTGCAGTTGCTTTTGGATTTCTTTCAGTTGATGCTAAAAAAGATGATCCTAGATCAAGCATCTTTAAGCCTGTTCTTTTTATTCTCTATCACTTCTTTAACAGCATTTACAATACCAACATATCCGGTACATCGACAAATATTTCCACTTAAGATTTCTCTAATATTATTTTCATTGATTTCTTTAGGTGCAGTTTTCAAAAAAGCTGAAATTGTTATGAGAAAACCAGGGGTACAAAATCCACATTGTAAAGCATGATGTTTTTTGAATGCTTTGCGTAAATGGATAAAATCTTCATCAGTTGATAATCCTTCTACAGTAACTAAGTTGTGCCCATTAAGTTGTGAAGCAAACATTAAACATGACCTGATAGGTTCTCCATCTAACAAAACTGTACAGGCACCACAAATTCCATGTTCACAACCAACATGTGTTCCCGTTTCTCCAACAGTATGTCTTATAAAGTCACTTAATAAAGTACGATTATTTGTTTCAGTTGAAACATTTTTTCCATTTAAATTAAATTCTACATTTAATTTTGAATTTGACTTGTATAAAGGCATGATATTTCCTCATTATTGTATAAAGAGTAAAATAATGACAATTATTAGCAATATATTTTTTAGAATTTTAGTTTATTTGACCACGTTCAATTACAAAAGATTTATCTAACATTCCTTTGTAATGTCCTGCATTACTTTCTGCAATAAGGGTAGTAACACCTTCTTTTTTTAAATCATTTAATATATCAATTATTCTTTTAGCTAAAGCAGGAGCAATTCCTTCCGATGGTTCATCTAATAGCAATAACTTGCTCCCAACCATTAGAGCTCTAGATAATGCTATAAGCTTTTGTTGACCACCTGAAAGACTTGTTGAAGGTCGATCTTTTAGCTCTAATGCCTCTGGAATAATTTTATAAATCCATTCCAATCTCATTTTCCAATCCAAAATATTTGTAGCCCAAACTGGTGTTAAAATATTTTCCTCTGCTGACATAGATGGTATCAACTTTCTGTCTTCAGGCATGTATCCAATAGAAAGGTAGGCTCTTTTTTGAGAAGGAAGTTTTATTAAATTATTCTCTTCAAATATTAACTCACCAGATTTAGTAGGAAGTATACCCATAATTGCCCTTAATAAGGTTGTCTTACCCGCACCATTTCTACCAATTAAACCAACCATTTGACCTTTTTGTAACTCTAAAGATACATCTTTTAGAATTTCAATTAATCCAATATTTACATTTATTTTATTAATTTTTAACATAATTAAAATCCCAGAATCGTATCCTTTTAATGTCCTAAAACGTATTCAATAACCTTTTTATCTGATAATGCTTCCTTCGGAGGTGCATCACATATAATTTCTCCTTGATAAAAAGCAATAACGCGATCTACATATCTTTCAACAATTTCCATATCATGTTCAACAAATAGTACAGAAGTTTCAGTTTGTTTTAAGGCTGCAATTACGATATCCATAATCCCAAACTTTTCTTCAACTGAGACACCTGAAGTTGGTTCGTCTAGTAATATGACTTTAGGATTTCCAACTACAGCCATGGCAATATCTAACAATTTTCTTATACCCTGAGATAGTGTACTAACGATATTGTTACTTTGATCCATAATTTTATATAATTCTAAAATTTTATCACATTCTTTAGAAATTTCTTCATCAGCTATTGGATCTAACAGTGCTTTTCCACTTTTCTTTGATAGAGACATGGCTATCATTAGATTTTGCTTAACTGACATTGTCATAAAAACTTGACTTATTTGAAATGACCTACATAAGCCAATATGAGTTGCGTTTCTGGGCTCTATTCCTGTTATATCTTCTCCTAAAAACTCTATTTTACCACTAGTAGGTTTCAAATAACCTGTGATCATATTTACAAAAACAGTCTTACCAGCACCATTTGCACCAATTATACCTACAATCTCACCTTGATTAATTGAAACATTAATATCTTTAGCAGCAACAATTCCAGAAAAAGATTTGTTTAATTCAGAAGCTTTTAAAACTGTATCATTTGACATTTTTTTTCTTTCCATAGTTGAAAACTTTTTCTATGACGGACCATATACCTCCTGGAAAAAAGAAAATGATTGTAAGTAATGTGCCTCCCACAATAGCAGCCCAAGCTTGAGGTGCCCATTCAAAAGCATAAGTTCTTATAAATTCAAATATAATAGCACCTATAAATGGGGCTAGGATGTTTCCCCATCCAGACATAATTGTAATAAATACTAATTCACCAGAAACATTCCAATTAACCATGGAATCAGGGTCAACTTGACCTAAACTTGCGGCCATAAGTCCACCAGCACCACCTGCCAAACAGGCTGACATTACATATTTAATATGAATCGCTTTTTGGACAGAATAACCTAAGTATTCAACTCTTATTTCGTTATCTTGAATGGCAGTAGTTAGATGTCCTAGAGTTGATCTTAGATACGCTTGTATAGAAATTGCAGCACAGATAACAAAAAATGTAATTAAATAAAAGAGGTATTGCCTAGTTAATTCCATCCCTAAAAGTGTTGATGGAGAAATTGACATGCCGTCCGTAGATCCAAGAAATTCAGCTTTTGCTAACAAACCATACAAAACCATAGAAAAAGCAAGAGACAACATTGCAAAGAATATTTCTCTATATTTTCTTAAAATAAATCCAAGACAAAAACCTAATAGGCCTGCAGCAATTACAGCAATTGCAAATCGTAGTAAAATGTCAGTGATACCAAAATATTTTTGACATAACGCTACCGCATATGCTCCAAAGCCGTAATAGAGTGCATGTCCAAAAGAAACTAAGTTTGTTCTCCATAATAACATAAGACCTAAAATTGCCAATCCTCTGGATAAACCATACATAAAGTTGTTTTGCATCCAGTCAGGAAGAACTAAAGAAGATAAAACACACAAAACTATCATAAATGTGATTAAGATTCTTACACTTGTATCTTTAAAAATACCTGTAAACATTAAATTTTCCTTGGTTTTGGTGGTGCAAACAATCCCTCTGGACGAATAATTAAAACAATCGCCATAACAGCAAAAACAACAAAAAGTTCTAATATAGGAGCTTGATGAACTGCAAAAGCTCTTAATATACCAACAATTAAAGAACCTATTAGAGCACCTGGAATAGACCCCATGCCTCCGATAACCACCACCGCAAAGCTTAAGACTACTAGATCAATAGCAAAGCCAGGAGATACAGATGTTGTTGGAGCTACATAAGCACCCCCCAAAGCACCTAAAATAGCACCACCAATGAAAGTAACAACATATACTTTAGTTACATCAATACCCATTGCCACGCTTATTTCTCTGTCATATATAACTGATTGAAGAAGCTTCCCCCATTTTGTTTTTGTCAGACCATACCAACATGCAAATGCAACTATTGAAGCAAGAAGTATAAGAGTAAGTTGATAAACACCTCTGTTTAATCCGACAATGTCAACCCAACCAAGCATCATTGCAGGTTGGTAGGGAAGATAAGGGTCAACTCCAAAAGTAATAATAATTAAATCTTCAAAAATTAAAAAAACACCAAATGTTGCTAAGACTATTAGATGTATATCTTGATTATACATTTTTCGAAGTATAAATCTTTCAATTATATATCCTAGAACTACACCAACCAAAATCGCAGAAATTAAAATGGCTGGCAAGAAAAGAGCTTCTGAAAGTTCATTGTCTGTAATAAACCCAATAGCAAAAGCTGCTGTATATGCTCCCCATGCATAAAAACTTCCATGAGCAACATTTAAAATTTTCATTACTCCAAAAATAATAGTGAGGCCTAAGCTTACTATAAAAAGGTAAGAGGCATAGGTTAGACCATCTAATAAAACGGTTGCCCAAAATTGCATTTTAAAACTCCAAAATGGCAATAAAAAAGGATGCTTAAATTAGCATCCTTTTTTATAAAATTTATTTACACTTTGCTCCAGGCATTCCAGCATTTATCCAGTCTTCGGATTTAGTTCCTGCAGGAGGATAAATACACTCAGGACCATACATTTTTACTTTTTCAGCTCCAGGTGTTTTACCTTTCTTGTTATATTTAGTAAGTCCATAGCCGACAGAGTGAACTGCTTGATGACCGCCACCTCTAGCCATAGAAATTGTCTCTGTAAAAGATTTAAATTTTATATTCTTCATAGCAGCAATCACTTGATCTTGTGTAGGAAACTTGCCTGCTTTTTTCATAGCTTTGTCCATAGCAAATTTATAAGCTAATATTGATCTAGCATATTGGTATGATGGACCTAAAGGAAGTGCGTTAAATCTTTTTTTGTATTCACCAATGAACCACAAGTTAAGAGGGTCTTTATTATCTCTAGCTAAAAGTCCAACATTACCTCGTGTTCCCATTACAATACCATCGGGAAATTTTTTACCTAGGGCGTCAACAGCAGAACCACCAACTGATGACACAAAGATTTTCTTTTGGAAAAAACCTCTAACCATAGCTTGCAATGTAAATGCTTCTATATCTCCATTCCAGAAACTTGAGTGAACAACTTTTGCTTTATCAAGTGATAATGCAGAAATTTCAGTACCATATTGACCAACAAAAAGTTTTGGAAATTGAGGCTTGTCAGATCCTTTGCTATCTGGCGACATTTGTTTCATACCTAATTCAAAAAACTTGTATGAATCTTGTCCCCAAGCGTAGTTCTGATTAATACCAGTATAATTTTTTTCATTTGGGTACATGTCAACTATGTATCTAGCTGCAGCTAAACTGTCACCAACAGCATTTGCTTGAGTTCTAAAAACATGACTTCTTAATTTTTCTTCATATAGTCTTGGAGTTCCACATGTTGAGAACACTGTTAACATTTTTAATTCATCAGCAATAGGGCCGATTGCCATACAGTTTCCAGAAGAAATATAGCCAATCATTGCATCTACTTTTTGCTTTTCTACAAAATCTCTAAATAGACCAACTTGTTTAGTACCACCTCCAGATTCATCACTGAAAACAGGGTTCATTTTAGCCCCTGCAAATCCTTGAGTATTATAAGGTGCTGGCATTGTTCCGTTATTAATTGCGTCAATAACAATTTGTGCACCTTGTTTTGCAGGAACACCAAAAACACCAGCTGCGGGTCCAGTTAAAAAAGAGACAACACCAACTTTAACAGTATCTTTAGCCATGGCTGCTCCTGCAAACAAGCAAGAAGCCACAAGCATTGATGCTGATGCTATCTTAGTGGTTTTGTTAAATATTTTGATTTCCATAAATACCTCCCATCAAAAAAAATATAACAGTTTAATCTAAACTAAGATTTATCAATGGGTCATTTTCAAAAAAAAATCGATAAATTAATACCAATTCAATATTTCCCCAAAGTAATTAGATAAAATTGAACACAGCAATATTGTTAAATCAAGTTATATTTTCTAATATCAATTAACACATTAAGTATTATTTATTTTGAAAGCAATTATAATTTCTGTTCTTTTTTTTCATAGATTTTACAGATCAAAAAACCACCTACTAACCCCCAAAAAGGAGATCCAACATTTAGAATAGTTAAGTCTGACATTGTGATTAGAAAGGACACTAATGCTCCAAATGAAAAGCTTCCTGAAAAAGCAGAAATAAAAGTGTTTTTTAACACTATTAATAAGGCAATTCCTCCTAGAGAAGCTATAAAACCTGGAGGACAAGATGAAATAAAGCCTGTAAAGAAAGGAGAAAAGGTTCCAAAAGCAATACAAAGAAAAGCAAATAAAATTCCACTAGTATAGTGTCCATTAATTGCTGATTTTTTTTTAAATTCTTTAATACCTTCTATAAAGTTTTCTTTACCGTGTTTTTCGATTAAAAGCTGAACTCTCTCTTTCCCAATTAATTTATTTGCATCAGCAACCTTAACATTATTTTTACTATCATCGTCAGAAACTATAATCCCTGTCACAGGGCCAGTTAAGCATGATGAAACTGTACCAAAAAAAGAATTTATTATTGAGCCAATACCACATGCAACTGTATATGGCTTGATATAAGTTTTATGCCCGGCAGATTTAAGAATTGCCAATCCTTGACCATTTTGAATAAATAATACTGTTATTGCTAATGGAATAACTAGCTCAATGTTTGCTTTTAAATTAAACTCAGGTACAAAAATTGTCGGGATTATAGGGCTAAAGTTCAGGTTATTAAAAACTTCAGGTTGGTTAGAATTAAAAATTATAATAATCCCTACAACTAGAGAGCCAAGTAGGGGAGGGATTATTCTTTGTAATGAAGGTATTGCATAAATAATAAAATAAGTAATTGTCATTGAACCTGATAAAATGGGCGTTTCTTTTAAAGAATATAACCAGTTTAAACTAAATTGAAGAAAAATAGCTGCAACCATTCCCATAACTATTTCAATTGGTATTTTCTTATTTATCCAAGTTAGAATGTTAGTTAATCCAAGAAATGTTAAAAAAATACC
>OCZA010000198.1_pt1 | contig 21887 bp, 39 predicted proteins | sample 1539021 | NCBI WGS metagenome assembly OCZA01 (sample SAMEA2619376, study PRJEB22493) | marine metagenome | biome: marine biome (ENVO:00000447); feature: surface water layer (ENVO:00002042); material: "saline water (ENVO:00002010), including plankton (ENVO:xxxxxxxx)" | depth 5 m | reverse complement strand
ATTTCTTTGAGGACATGAGACGTTTTAAATATATTAAACGTCTCCTCAAGAAATACCACAAAGGAACTGAGGTCAAACTCAATCTTCTTTTGAACCATATCATAATTATATACAACGTCTTTGGTGACGCTGCACCACTACTACTCTTCTATAAAATGGAGAGAGATTACTGGTCAGATATAAAGGCAATCATGGTATTTTTAAACAAGTACCCTGAACTAGAAACAAGCAGTCTCCATGAGATTGCAGTTAATGAGTGTATCTTAGAGGAGCTTAAACAGATATGATGGGTGCAATGGGTATCACTAATAAAGGTCCTATTAATACACCTACTACAGGACAAGGTGCTATTGCGGGCTTTGATCCTATCATGAAACTCCATAGGAGAGCAGTGAAGAAGAGGAAGAAGATGGAGTCTGCTGGTAAACAGTGGGAGCATCGGAAAGCGGATCCAACCTACATAGATGGTAGGAGTAAACAGGCTCGAAAACTTATTAAACGTCTAACTAAGAAAAAGAAAATGGCTGAGGAAACAGTACTTCGCGAAGAAGAAAAGACTAGCAGTGGCGGTGAGAACACCAAGCAGGCTTACAAATTTATTTCACAGAAACGTAAGGTTCAGAAGAAGCAAGAGCGTGAGAAGCGTGCTGCTGGACGTAAGCAAGAAATTCAAATGATATCTCGTGCCAAATCATCTGACTACCAGAAGAAAGCAAAGGATAGACAGAAGAAGTTATCAACTCAGTTGAAGAAAGAAGAGTTTGGTGATGGTCTAGTGTACCTAGAGTCATTATGTGAACAGATTGAGAGTAATAATACTAACCCAACAACCTATTTCTTCTATGATGAGACTGAAATGGAGTTGACACAGGCAGAAGCAACTGTTATAATAGATAGGTTCAATCAGTTATCTGAAGATCATAAGGATGCATTTGCTAAGATGCTTCCCGATAGTAAAGAGATAATGACCACGTTTATGTCTATGTAATGCTTGGGTATATTAATGTATTAAGTGAAGATCAAACCAAACAAACAATAAACTTAGTCGAGAAACTAGAAAAAGTATGGATCCGTAGGGCACCTGACCCTATGGATTTTTTTACTGTCGGTGCATGTACATACATGGAAGGTTGTGAGAGTATTAAAAAGTACCACCGTCACAGGAAAGTCATGAACCCTGTATTGAAGAAGCATTTTACATGGTTGTATGATATATTACTAGACAAGTTAGCTACGCAGTTCGGTCCTTGTGAGATCGTAGATGAACTAGGTCATCCTGGTTTTCATATCTTCGGACATAAACCAGGTCAGGTATCAGATCCTGAGTGTGCTAGGAGGTTTGAGAAACCATTAGCATCTCTTCATGTGGACATACAGTACAAAGAACACATGAATTACTGGACAACATATGATGAGTTTGACTTAGAGGATCAATTATCATTTACTTTACCTATAGAGTTACCCACACATGGTGGTGGACTATGGTTATGGGATTGGTTGAAGTTGGATACAGAACAGATTGACAACTTCAATTTCCAAGGTGATGAGAATAAGGATACATATATCAAACAACACATGAAAGATATTGATCCCAGAGAGAGTAAGGAGTTCTGGGAGAATGGATCTCTACCGTTTGAATACAATCCTATATACGACACGAAACCTATGGTAGTACCGTACACAGTAGGTAAATTATTCTATCATGTCGGACATATCTTACATCAAATTATTCCTGGATATAAATTACAACCAGGTGACAGACGAATTACTTTACAGGGACATGGGATTAAGTGTGATGGCATATGGAAAATATACTTTTAGACTTTAATAGAATACAAGTCCTAACACCTGAGGAGACTGGGGACGTATTTAATGAGCTCATATCCATGAGGAAACTCTGGTTGCCTAGGACTAACTGGCATCCTGCATTTGAAATCACAGGATCTGACAATGATATAGAATCATACGTGCACTACTATACTCTGGGTGCTGCCCTCTATATGGATGCTAGAGATAAGGGTTGGGACTTCTATACTAAGTTATATAAAATGTATAACCGTGTCTTGTGGAAGCGTCTAGGGTGGTTATATGATAAGTTTCTAGTAGAAATACAAAAAGAAATAGGAGAGGCAGAATACACTGAAGGACTTGGTTTACCTGGTTTTCACATCTATGAGTTTGATGATGCAACCAGTGATATAAAACACCATAGATGTCTCCACTATGATGGACAGTGGTGGTATGCTAGGAAGTTTTTTCAGGAGAAATTTAAAAAGGTAGACTTCAAAAACCAGTTGAGTTATACATTTAGTATCAAGTTACCCCACAGTGGTGCAGGTATTGCTATGTGGAATTTACCTAAAGAGTTTAATGATAAGGCAAATGCTCTCAAGAATGGTGAGGATATAATAAAAAGATATGAGAACGTACAATACGTCAAGGAGATAAAGCAACTAAAGAACCTTGAGGAACCATGGAAGTATGACGAACTCTTTTATGGTGATGGTGATCTAGATCCTTTCATACCACATGTCATCCCACATCTAGAAGGGCATTCATTCTGGTACTCTGGTATGATTATGCATCAGATGATACTAGGAGATAAGTTTAAGAAGGGTGATTATAGGATTACATTCCAAGGACATGGACTTAAGTGTGATGGTAAGTGGAGGCTTTGGTGGTGAGTAGGACTTGGTTTGATAAATTCTGGACACATGAGGACATCTGTCCCAGACTTAAGTATCTTTTAGATGATTTTGATGCGATAAGACAAGAGTTCCTTGACAATAAGGACAAACTTGTATGGAACTCATGGAACTATGGACTTAAGAGATACCAGAAGGACTGGGTATACAAAGCATACGAGGGTTGGGAGGTTGCAGGTCTATATGCAGAGAAACATCCATCTATCGACTGGGGTAACCTAGGATATACAGATGATCATGGGACTAAAGAGGATCCTAAAGGGGTGTATCAATGTACAGGGACAGATGATATCTTACTGGATAGAGTTGATGAGAATGGTATAGGATATACAAAGAACTGTTTGGTGCTACCTAAGTTGACTAAGCATCTACGTGATGCAGGTATCACTAGTAGAACAGCTATCAGTGTGACTGATCCGACTACTGGTTTGGCATGGCATGTGGATAAAGACCCAGAGACTAAGGATACTATGTTGATCAGAGGGTTGATTGGTTTAGATGTACGAGTGGGGTTTGATGAAGAGTGTTACATTGGTATCGGAACTCCTAAGCATGAGGATAAGCATGACATCAGGACAGGTGTTGACCTATTTTTTTACAGCAGAGTTCCCCATCATGTAGTAAACAGGTTGAAACACCCTCGATATTGTATACTCTTGGACGTTTTGGTACCTAAAGACACACTCCGTAATAAATAATTCAGTGGAAATACCTATTGTAAGATGGCAGAGAACATCAACGCAGCAATAATAGAACGACTGGAGAAGGTAGTGCATAAACTCCAAGAGAACTCTGTGAAGATGGGTCAACTTCTTGCTGTGCATAATGAGAAGCTAGACAAACAGGATAGGATTGACGCAGTATTATTTGAGAAAGTAGATAGTGTCCACCGAGAAGTCACCCGCAAGACAGATGAAATCAAAAAAGGATGCGAGAGAGACATCAGAAAAGTCGATGACCGTCTTAGGACGATGGAAAAGAAAATGTGGTCTATCTTTGGTGGTCTTGCTATTATATCTTTCTTGGTTAGTCCAGTCGGACAAAAAATAATTAAACCCATCTTGACAAACGGATCAGCGTCTGCTACAGTACTAAATGCAAGACCTGTAGTGAATGAATTTTATTCAACAGTACTCTGATGTACTGCCTGAGGATCTTATAGGGAGTTTACTCTCTCTAATAGATCAGAACATACAATATAATGTGAGGTCTAATACTACTCAACAGGACAAACAACTGTCCTTAGAACCCTTTTGGCCTGACTTAGCAGCACAAGTGAACCAAAGTTTACTGAGTGCTACCCTAAAGGATTACTTAGAGAGACATCCATATCTCTCAAGGCATCCTGAGTGGACGAGTGCGAACACATTGCTTCAGAAGACTTCATCATGTGAAGGATACCATGAGTGGCACTGTGAGAGTATGGGTTGGGTTAACAATAATAGAGCAATAGCATGGATGATCTACCTCAACGATGTAGATGAAGGTGGAGAGACAGAGTTCTTATATCAAAGGAAGAGGTTCAAACCTACCAGAAATACTGCATTACTGTGGCCAGGTTCATGGGATCATGTTCATAGGGGCAACCCTCCTCTTAGTGGAGACAAGTATATCTTGACAGGATGGTATACTCCTACTACTAGCATGCCTAAGTTTGAAGTATGAGTTATATTGATACAAAATATCTCAATCTGGCATCTGCAACACTGCAGAAGTATAAGAAACTAAAACCAGGTGTGTGGACATTCAGATGTCCCTACTGTGGTGACAGTAAGAAACATAGAAACAAAACTAGAGGATATATCTTCTCAGTCAAGGGAGACCATGTGTTTAAATGCCACAACTGTGGTGTCACAAGGTCTTTTTCTAACTTCTTAAAGGACAATGCTCCTCATGTGTATGACCAGTATGTAATGGAGAGATACAAGGAGGGAACCATAGGTGGTAACGTTTCTAAACCAGATCTGTCACAGTTTGTTTCCAAACCAAAGTTCAAGAAACGAACCGTAGATCTGGAACCTCTTTCTTGTCTAAATAATTTTCACCTAGCGAAAAAATATATCCTCGATAGAGGTATCCCAGAGAACAAATTAGACCGATTGTACTACTGTCCTAAGTTTAAGGAATGGAGTAACACACAGAAGCAGACATTCCCTGATACCACTAACGATGAAGCGAGAATTATTATACCACTGAATGATACTGATGGAAATCTTATAGGTTTTCAAGGTAGATCTTTGTCTCCAAATGCAAAGATGAGATACATCACGGTCATGCTCGATGAGGATGCACCCAAACTATACGGACTAGATCACATAAACAAAAATGAAACAATCTACATTGTCGAAGGACCTTTCGACTCCTTCTTCTTGGAGAACTCGGTTGCTATGTGCGGTTCCGATGTTGATATTCGGTCGTTTAATTGGAGCGATTATATTTGGGTTTATGATAATGAACCTAGGAGCAAACAAATCACCGACAAACTCTCCAAGTCAATCGACAGTGGAGATAAAGTAGTCATTTGGCCAAGTCATATAGAGGAGAAAGACCTCAATGACATGGCTAATAGTGGTGTTAATGTAAAAAGTGTGGTACAATCTAACGTGTACCAAGGATTAAAAGCAAAGTTACAACTATCAAATTGGAAAATATGAGCAACGGAATTAAAGTCATCAAGAGAGATGGCACTGAGGAACAGATCAACCTAGAGAAAGTACATAGAATGGTTGAGTTTGCCTGTGATGGACTGGCAAATGTAGCAGCATCACAAGTAGAAATAAGTAGTGGTCTTCAGTTTTTCGATGGTATCAAGAGTTCCGAGATCCAAGAGATCTTAGTGAAGTCTGCATCAGATCTAATAGATTTAGATCACCCCAACTATCAGTACGTCGCTGCTAGACTGTTACTGTTTGGACTAGAGAAGTCTGTTCATGGACACCCAGACACAGCACCACCACTCAGTGAGCATATAGAAAAATGTATTAAGCAAGGTGTGTATGATCCTAATATCATCACAAAGTATAGTGCAGATGAGTGGAAGGAAATAGATAGTTACATAGACTACGACCGTGACTTCCTCTTTACCTATGCAGGTCTAAGACAAGTCTTTGACAAGTACTTAGTTCAAGATAGAAGTACAGGAGAGAAGTACGAAACCCCACAGCAGATGTATATTATGATCGCTGCTGTATTATTTGCAAATTATCCACAAGAAAAGAGACTCGATTATGTCAGAAGATACTACAACGCAATCTCAAAGCACAAGATCAACATCCCAACACCAGTCATGGCAGGAGTCAGAACCCCAATCAGGCAGTTTGCGTCTTGCGTTCTGGTTGATTGTGATGACACCTTGGATAGCATCTTCAGCAGCGATATGGCTATTGGTAAGTATGTTGCACAAAGGGCAGGTATCGGCATCAACGCAGGTAGGATCCGTGGGATCAACTCTAAAATCAGGGGTGGAGAAGTGCAGCACACAGGTGTTGTCCCGTTTCTCAAAAAGTTTGAATCAACTGTCAGATGCTGCACACAAAATGGCGTGCGTGGTGGATCAGCAACTGTCCACTTCCCAATCTGGCACCAAGAAATAGAAGATATAATTGTTCTTAAGAACAACAAAGGAACCGAAGACAACAGAGTAAGGAAACTTGATTACAGTATACAGTTCTCTAAACTATTCTATGAGAGGTTCATTGCTAACAGAGACATCAGTCTCTTCTCACCACATGATGTACCAGGTTTATATGATGCCTTTGGTACTGATGCATTCGATGAAATGTATGTTCAGTATGAGAATGATCCTAATATACCTAAGGGTAAGGTCAATGCACAGGATTTAATCCTAGCAATACTTAAAGAGAGAGCAGAGACAGGTCGTGTCTACATCATGAACATAGACCACTGTAATGATCACTCATCATTCAAAGACAAGGTGAACATGAGTAACCTATGTCAAGAGATAACTCTACCTACTGAACCTATAGATCATATAGATGACAGTAAAGGAGAGATAGCATTGTGTATTCTATCTGCTATCAACGTGGGTAAACTCACTAAGTTAGAAGACATGGAAGAACTTAGTGACCTTGTTGTACGTGGACTAGAAGAACTGATTGACTACCAAGAGTATCCAGTTCGTGCTGCTGAAATCAGTACAAAGTCACGTAGATCATTAGGTGTAGGTTACATAGGACTAGCACACTACCTTGCTAAGAACAAAGTTAAGTATGATTCACCAGAAGCATGGAAGTTAGTACATGATTTGACTGAGCATTTCCAATACTATTTGTTAAAAGCATCTAACACCATAGCAAAAGAGAAGGGTGCATGTGAAGGTTTCTTTCACACCAAGTACTCTGACGGTATACTTCCGATAGATACTTATAAAAAGGATGTAGATGACATTACACCAAATGACCTTTCACTTGATTGGGGAAATTTACGGGAGAACATACTCGCTTACGGGCTCAGACACAGCACACTGTCCGCACAGATGCCATCAGAAAGCAGTTCCGTTGTGTCAAATGCCACCAATGGAATCGAACCACCAAGAGATTATCTGTCCATTAAAAAGTCCAAGAAAGGACCTCTTAAGCAGATTGTTCCAGGCTATCCGTATCTAAAGAACAACTACACGTTGTTGTGGGATATGCAAAGCAACGATGGATACATAAAAGTTACAGCAGTCATACAGAAGTTCTTTGATCAAGCAATCTCAGGCAACTGGAGTTACAATCCAGAGAACTATCCTAATGGTGAAGTGCCAACCTCTGTCATGGCAACTGACCTACTAACCACATACAAATATGGTTGGAAGACTTCTTACTACCAGAATACATATGATGCTAAGAAAGATGGTGATGAGGTCATAGAAGAGAAGAAAAGTAAACTAGAAAGTTTACTAGCAGAAATGGAAACAGCAGATGAAGACTGCGAATCATGTAAACTCTAATGGAACAAACGTTAATGACAAATGACTGGAACGGATACTCTAACGAGAAAAAGTTTGATGGGGTAACGGTATTTAATACCAACCCTGTTGACAGTAAGTCACAACCCATGTTCTTTGGACAACCTCTTGGTCTCCAAAGATATGATGAGTATAAGTATCCTGTATTCGATAAACTAACTACACAACAGTTAGGATATTTCTGGAGACCAGAGGAGGTATCACTCCAAAAGGACAGAGCAGATTATAAGTTACTGACACCAGAACAAAAGCACATATATACTTCAAATCTGAAATATCAGATCATGCTTGACAGTGTACAAGGTCGAGCACCTGGCATGGCATTCATGCCCTATTGTTCTCTTCCAGAATTGGAGGGAGCAATGAATGTATGGCAACTCATGGAGATGATTCATAGTAGATCATACACATACATAATTAAAAACGTATACCCTCATCCAAGTGAAGTGTTCGATACTATACTTGGTGATGAAAAGATACTCAGTCGTGCAAGCTCAGTAACTTCATCGTATAACGAACTTATAAATCATGCACACGAATACGATAGCGGTAACATCTGGAGGATGGCCGCTGAAGGACACCCATCAGGAGCATATGACAGGAAAGAACTCAAAAGGAAACTCTACCGAGCAGTCCTCAACGTCAATATTCTTGAAGGCATTAGGTTCTATGTCTCCTTCGCTTGCTCGTTTGCGTTTGGTGAACTCAAAGTTATGGAAGGATCCGCTAAGATTATCTCTCTTATCGCCAGAGATGAAAGCCAACATCTTGTCCTTACTCAACAGATCATCAAAGCGTGGCAAAATGGTGACGATGAAGAAATGGTGGTCATCGCTGCAGAAGAAAAATCCAACATCATAGACATGTTTAAGAACGCTGTTGAAGAAGAGAAGGCATGGGCATCATACCTCTTCAAAAACGGTAGTATGATAGGACTAAATGAAAAATTATTATCACAGTACGTAGAGTTCACTGCTAACAGAAGACTACGTGCTCTTGGTTTCGATCCATTGTATGACATTGGTATTAGAAACAATCCTTTACCATGGACACAGTACTGGTTAAATAGTAAGGGACAGCAGAACGCACCACAAGAAACGGAGATCGAATCTTATGTCGTCGGAGGAATCAAACAAGATGTCACCAAAGAAACCTTCAAAGGATTTTCTCTTTGAGAATCCTAGACCAGAGGAGGAGATAGCAGAGATGATGCAAGCAATCATTGATGCAGAAGACATTAACTATGAGGATATGGCAGGAGGATAATGCCTAAGATTAAATTTGAAAAGACTTTACTTGTAGGATCAGGTAAAATTGCATGGTATCAGAAGGCAGAGAGATGGGCTAACAGACAACCCAATCAGTTTGTTAAGTATTTCTCTCTTGGTTTCATAGCATACTTGAAAAAGTGGTGGATTGATGTTAAGATAGAGAACACAATGCGTGATGTAGACCGTCAGGCAATAGATATTTTAGACCAGTGGGAGAAAGATGACAAAGAACGATGGCCAGACATCATGGAGAAAGGAGTATTTGGAGATGAAAGCTGGTCTCTCGAAATTTCAAATCCAGTTGTTGAAAGAGGGTCCTCATCAACTAGCACAAGCATGGTTACTGGGAGCGATGCACAACGACTACAAGAAGATGAAGGGGATCAAGGATGAATACCCAGAAGAAAACACAGGACAACTACGGTCATCCCTACAAAACTGGGAAAAAAGTATCAAGAAATACAACAAACTTGACTAAATAGATATGGGTATGCTAACATACCTTTACGTTCATCCCCAAAAGGGGGACGCAAGTAAGCCGACTCGGAACGGGTTCGTTCATCCTCATGTATAACATTCTTTCCATGTTAATAGTACTCGGAGCACCACTTAATTGTGCAGATGCTAATGAGTTACTATCTTTAATTAGACCCTTTGATCCTCAAAGGTTGGAGATGGTAAAGGTGATTATTGCACATACTGATCCAGTATGTTTTGAGGACGCACAAGTTGACTGAAGGAACGGTCTAATCCACCTCATTCCAACAGGAGCAAAAGCAAATGGCTAACGTCACATACCGTGGTGTCAAGTATGACACTAACAGAAGCAAGACTCAGCAATCAAACAAGGTCGATCTAGTTTACCGTGGTGTAAAACTAAATAAAGATCTTACAGTTGCGAAGTAATGGAAGTACTATGGATCACTGCTGCTTCAGCAGTCTTCCTAACCATTATCTACGCTGAGACTTTAATCCTTTATAAGGATGCTTAAATCTCTCCCCGACTACATAATGTAATCGGGGATTTTTTTATGCAAAGAAGTAGATTAAAGACGTTGATAACAGACCTAGAAGACCTTCTTACAGAACTGAAGGCAGAAGTTTACGCAGACAAGGACGCATATATTGACAGTGATGGTGCACAATGGTATAGTGGTGATGACGATGACGGATACGCAGATTGAAAGTTAGTATTGTTGGAGCAGGTAACGCAGGCATATTCACAGCACTCTATTACTCATGGTACGGTAGAAAGAAAGATCTTGAGGTAGAATTAATACATGATCCAAACATACCACCCGAAGAGGTAGGACAAGCAACATTACTAGGTGCACCTGAGTTACTAGGTGCAGGATTTAACTACTACGATAATCATATACATGCTACCCCGAAGACAGGTATATTATATGAAGGTTTTGGTAAAGTAAATGAGAAATTTATACATGCTTTCCCTGCTAACACATTAGCAATGCACTACTGTCCCTGTGAGGTGCAGAAGTTTGCATTAGAATCAGGTCGCTTTAATGTCGTAGAGAGTAATGTGGATAGTCCATATAATGTTGATGCTGATTATGTTTTTGATTGCAGAGGTACACCCAAAAATTTTACTGGATATACTAAACTTAAAAGTCCTATCAACTCTGCTCTCTTAGGTAAACCCAAGTGGGATAGTAAAGAGTTATGGAGTAGGCATGTTGCAACTCCTGATGGTTGGGCTTTTGTTATACCTATGGAGGAGAGTTCTCCATCACACAATGGTGCTGTTGGTTACCTATACAATAATAAGATTACAAAAACAGAGGATGCTAAAAAAAATTTCGAGCAAATTTTTGACGTAGAGGTCAAACGACAGAAGACTTTTAAAAATTATATGCATATGAATCCTATTGATGATAGGGTAATACTTCAGGGTAACAGACTATTCTTTTTAGAACCAATGGAGTCTACTGCAACAGAAACTTACTTGGAGTGGGCACGTCGTACGTTTCGTGTTATAATAGAAGGAGAACTCACCAAAGAGGATGCTGTCAAGGGGATGAAGAAGTATATAAAACAAATTCAGAACTTTATTCTATGGCATTATCAATTTGGATCTAAGTATGACACACCTTTCTGGGAACATGCTAAGAATATTCTCTTTCATGACCCTCTCTTTGATAAGTACCTTGATATGGCTACATCATTAAAGTTAGAGCAGTGTGAAGAGGTAACTTACAGTGACTATAACAGTGGTGTTACTTGGAAGGGTGATGGGTATAGAGAAACAAGTCTTGCTTATTCTGTATGGCCTCTGATGAGTTTTAAAAATTGGCATGAGGGCATGACCCTATATAAAGGAGAATGAAAATTATGAAATGGTTGAGGGAGGAGTTTACGAAAACGCCTGGTTATATGAGGGTAAACCTTTTACTTCTAACGACATTGGCGACTTCTTCGGTTTTGTCTACAGGATTACTAATCTCCAGACAGGTAAAAGATACATCGGACGTAAATACTTCTACCAGTTCCGAAAGCCTAGAGGTAAGTCTAGGAAAGTTAAGTCTGAAAGTGACTGGCAAAAATACTATGGGAGTAGTGATGAACTTACTACCGATAGAAAGTCTCTTGGAAACGAATGTTTCAAACGAGAGATCTTATCCCTACATAAGACAAAGGGATGGGTTAACTATACAGAAACCAAACAACTCTTTCTAAACAATGTCTTAAGTGAAAAGGAGAACTACTACAACAGTAATATTCTCGGACGCTACATGAAAAAAGATTACTATAATGAATGACACACCTCCCAAGTTAAGAACACAATGCGATAATCTACTAGCGTGGATGCAAGATCGTAGTGATGAACTAGTACTCAACAAACAGTATGAGGATATGTTTGCATTGTATATGGAATGGCATGAGTGGATCGAAGAAGATAATCCAAGTCTCATGGTGATAGGTGAGTGGGATGAAGAGGAGTGACGTAGAGTATCTTTATGAATGGGCAACAGAAACAGATTTTCCCTTACGGAGAGCTCCAACTGCTGTTGGTTATTCTAACAAGGATATATATTTCTGCTGGTTGAAAGCACAGAACAAAAATGGTGGCGGGGTAAGACGTTCTGTTGTTAAAGACCAGAGAGTAATAGATATCCTAGATCAAGATGAAGTTATGATGGCAACAGTATCTTTATTTGAGTCTGGAACTAAACTAGGACCACATAAAGATCCTCCTGTATATGATAAAGCATACAGGAGAATACAAATCCCACTGTACATACCATGTAACAGATGTTGCTATATGATATGGGATCACAAAAAAGTTATTTGGAAAGAGGGACAACCTCAAGTATATGATGTGATGGATTACACCCATGAAGGATACAATCTATCTGATGATGACATGATGTTTTTATTTGTAGACATAGAGAAACGAGATGACAACGGTAACTTGCACTAAATGCAATAACACTATTAGATCTAAACATGAGCATGACTATAGGATGTGTGGTTGCGACAACCAGACTTATGTTTGTGGTAAGACCTATGGTGGACAAGATATGAGTTATGTGGTAGCATTGACTGAACCACGAGAGGAAGCAGAGATCCCTAGAGTAGGGACAGAAGCACCGAAGAGAAGAAGAACTAGAATGATTGATGTAGATATTAGATGAATGTAGTACAGTATCCACGATTTATTACTTCATCATCCGTATACAGATTGACTAGAGAGGTGAAGATGTTTGATCCTCTACCTGGTAACTGTTGGATAGGACTGCATGACACTCCAGAGAATGCAATAGAGAAGTATGTCTTAGATTCATATGACATGTACTTCAAGGACACCTACCCAAATGTTACAGGATTTGAATGGTGGTTTCATTATATAAAGGATTGTGCTAAGATGATAGGGTTCCACTCTGACCATGATGAAATGGTTAGAAGAGAGCAAGAAGGAAAAATGAAATATCCTCTTCTCTCCACCGTCACTTATCTCAACAATCACAATTCACCAACGATCGTTTGGGACACTTCGACTGGAGAGCGACAGAATGAGTATCGAAATATACCACCTACTGAGGTTGTGTTTTCAATTCCTGAGGAAGGGAGGGTACTCACCTTCAACCCAAGATATATACACGGAGTGCTACCGCATAGCGAAGGTAGAATAACACTCATGTATAATATATGGCACTATAGACCTGAGGGTTTGAACCGTGTTGACAAAAGAACATGGGCAAGTGATATGTCATCTCACTTCTTTGTTAAAGGAGAGAGTAGAGAACCAACCAGTTGGTTGGGTGAGACAGTAGACACCAGTGTCAAACTGTTCGGTCCTAATTGGATGAGGCATGTGACATTCAAACATCCTAAAAATGCAAACAACCACGGAGATTTTTGGAGTTTAGTCCAATGATTGAAATTAAAGAAGAAGATCTTAAGAAAAAAGAAAATCACTACATAAAATTAGCAGAAGAAGGCGAACCGATACTGGTAACTAAACCAGATGGTAACAAATATCTTATGGTACCTCAAAAACCAGACGATCTAAGCCACATGTGGGATCACGACGACGGAGCTTAATGTACACAATCTACGAAACACACATCGAAATATTAGAAAAAGAAAATGAGAAGTTGGAACAGCAACTTCTATTCTATCAACAGTTATTAGAATACAAGACCCTAGGGCAACCGCAAGACGAAGATAAATAATAAAAAAAGTATTGTGACATGGACTGGTTACCACACATAGTAGTCAAGGCAGATGAAGATGCATCTCCTACAACGGCTGCGTCAGCATTAAAAACATTCGACAAAGGATTTCCAGAGCATACTGCAGTAGTTCATTACGTTGGTACTTCACCTGCTGTTAGAACATTCTGTGAGAAGTGGTGTGCTGAAGGGGGACATAAATTTATTGCATACGATCAAAGGATAAGACAATCTAGATTACACTACGCTATAGTTAAGAGTAGTAGACTTCCTGTTGTCCTCATTAGAGGTACAGCAGTTTTTTATGCTGACATGAGTGGGTACTCATTATCTAAGGGTAAAATATTTGGTGGATATATATGGCCAACCTATGCTGCTCAACCAATCACAGATGAGAAAAATTTAATTAGATTATCTGCAGTAGATAAAACTATTATATTCTGTGGAGAACCTATCAAGGCAATGAACCTTGTGAATGAGATTACTAAGTGGGACAGACCAGATGTTTCAAATGAAGCGAGTGGTGCTACGAAGTGGGATGGTCAGACTATAGTAATGAATGGTGAAGTGTACCAACAGGAGAGTGGGTTCTTCAACATGATATACCAGTGGGATCCTTCAGTATTCTCTAAGTTTAACAAGGCAACCTTTGACAATTATGAGACAATACTGTTTGGAAATAGGATCACAAAGGTACATGATGAATTACAGAACATACCAGGACAAGAAGCAATAGTCATGGGTGGTATCAACGCTGCACTCAATGAAAATTACGATGAACTCAAGGGAATTATGAAGACATCTCTTGATAGTTTAAAGGAGTACGTAGTAAAATAGCTACATAGAGTCAGTCACATTAGATAAATGGCTGAACAAGTTAAAAAAGAGGAACCTAAAAAGAAAGGTCTCCTAGGTAAGATTAAAGAGCATGCAGAGGATAAGGAGGAGCAACTTGCTATCCTGTCTACCTTCGTGCGACTTGGAATCTTAGTTTGGTCGGGCGGAATCTTAACATTAGCGTACGTTGATCTACCACCTGCATTAAAAATTCCTAAACAGGACATGGATCCGACCTTCATAGCTTCGGTCTTCACAGGAGTCGTAGCTACCTTCGGTGTCTCCGCAGGAGGTAAGAAGAAGAATGGTGCAGATGCTGGTGCAAACATATCTAAAAAAGACATGGAGTTTCTTATTGCTAAGGCATCAGAGACTGCACCTGCACAAACAATCAGGATTGAACAAGGTCCTGTCAAAATAGTCCCTGACTCAAAGTAAAAATCATGCAAAAAATTATAAATGCGATCGCAATATCGTCTGGTGTTGTATCTCTTGCCCTTGTTGCTTCTGGGGTCGGTGTATATCTCAACCGAGGAAAAATTATTGATAGTGTCAAGTCTCAAGTCATGGAGCAAGTCTCTGGTGCACTTGGTTCATCACTTGGTGGCATGGTTCCAGACGTAACTGGACCTGCACAACCTTCCGTACCAACTCTACCTTCTTTACCATGACTTTCGCAGGAGAACAGGTCAAAAGGTTCTTTAACACAGGACAGTGGGCATTAAAGTTAATCTTTATTGTTGTTCTGTGTGAACTAGGCATTGTTATGGGTGCTATGGTTGGATTGGCAGGAGAACTTGATGAGAATGACAGCAACAACATCAAACATATTATGGGTATGATTGCTACTAAGTCATTTGCACTATATGCTGCTGAAAAAGCAGGAGCAAAAGAAAAGTATCTAATTGAAAAAACAAAAGCATGATAGGTGAGGAAACCCCAGAGATTAAATACGACAGAGCACTGACTCTATTTGAAGAGTCAGTCATGGAACCTAACCATAAACTTAGAGGTTGTGCACACAACCAAGGATGCTATGATGATCTCATGGAGATCAGAGAGCATGTATTGAAATATCTTAAGACATTGAGAGTAGTCCATTACGATGACTATACCGTTCATAAAAATAAATGATATAAATGTAAGGAACTTAAATGTACCTCACATTCATACCTTTAGTTACGATCTACCAACTCCTGTAGCACCAGGTCATCCTCGTGTTACCGAGTATATTGGTAGACCTATCGTAGATATACCAGGTTGTGTAGAAGCACATCCAGACGATAGGAATGCACAGAATTTACCAGAGGATGATTCCGCAAAGGTTCAAACGTTTTGTGATGGCGAGGTTCCATCATATAATGCGATGGATTATACACCAGAGCAATTAATAATTCAGAGAGAAGTACCACCACCTGTTGTAAATCCACCACCAGAGGTAGATCCACCAGAGGTTCCACCCACAGGTGACCTTGGTACAGAGACTGAATGTCCTGGTCCTAATAACCTAAGAGTTGGTGACTTAACACAGGCAGGTGATGAGAAAGTTGTAGGTCATGAACTACAAGGCACTGTCTGTGTGACATTGTACGAACCAACTACTGCTGCTGAGAAATTTCTACCCTCAGTCAATCAGTCCACCACCACAGTGGCAATCGCAGTGTTAGCTACAGCAGGTGCAGCTGCTACACCATTACTATTGAGAGTTATAAAACCAGTCATAAAAAAACTAACCACTTTTATACAAAAGAAGTTAGGTAAGAAAGTATCTAAACCATCCCGTCAAGATATTCAAACTGACAAGTATCGTGAGAAGAAAGGACTACCCCCTATCAAACGTTAGGGATTACCTATTGATATTTCATTTAGAACACTAGCATCACTCTTATCACCGAAGTTGAAACTCACACCCCTCTGTTCATTTTTAGGAATACTATGTGTATGCTGACCTACCACACCAGGTGGGTTAACTAATACAACGTCAGCACATACAGCATGGTAAGGAGACTTTGGATGGAACATAATACCAGCTTTCATTAACTCCCCGCAATTTTTTAACCTGGCTATCTCAAAGTCAAGTCGTTTATTAGCAGTCAACTGTGCACGGTATTCATTGTGCAGTGTGGCTGCTGTTTTGCATAGTTCTACCTGTTCTTTATCCAATGGTTTAGACCATGTAGCAGACATACCTATTGATATAGTTTGATTATTCTTTTGACCTGTACGAGTAGGAACGTAGTATAGTATCTCACCAGGATTGTCGGGTACTCCGTCATCGTTGGCATCTACGTTGTTGTAGACAGGATCCTGGTAAATTGGTTCGTAAGGATGCTGTTGTGATAAATTTCCAGTGGCGTATGGCGTAAAATTGAAGGTAGCACCTTGACATGAGATACCATCACCATAAGATGATGTTACATATGGACCTTGTAAAACTTGTATTGCCTGGTTGGTCACTGAGCCTGAAGAATTGGCAATCGGGTTTGCAGTAGCAGATACACCACCCACATCAGTCTGTGCATATGTAGGTGCACATGTTAATAGTGCCAACGCTATTGTTGGAAAATTGAGGTTGTATCTGTGACGCTTGTTACGGTTTGGGTTCGTTGTATTATTGTGTGCGTCTGAAGCCCTGGTCCAGCGTAATGTTCCGTAAATTGGAACGCTGCTCCTGGCGTTGTCTGCACGAAGTTTGGTTTGTTTGTGCTTGATAAATCTAGTCCAGTCCATGTTGAGTTCACACCATTAACGGTATTAGTTTGTGTTGTTGTCGCATCAGGTACTATGTTAGTACTACCTGCTTCTACCTCTACCCCTGTGCCACTTACCGAATAGGTCCAGCCAGTGGCATAGTCCATCGAATTTATGGTCTCCGTCACCGTAGAAGTCGTTTCCGTGTGACTCGTCATCGAGCCTTGAGTAAAATTCGGGACCACAGGCACTGCTATCACTGGGTTTATAGCACCCAGTGTACATAACGTACATAGCAGCAGCCTATACTTCATCTCTAGTTGATGTTCAACTCAGTAGTGAATTGCCCAATAGATGTAGTTCCACTTCCACCACCACCAACAGTTATACCATGACCTGATGTAACAGAACCTGTACCAGTTCCTGTTCCTACACCAGTAGATACCTGACTAGAATAGTTTGAAACAGCACCAACGGTTGGTCCTGTAGTTACTACACTATCACCTTGAGTGTATGACTGAGTGAATGAGAACGCTGTTCCATTACCTGCAGTCACAGCATCGTTACCAGTACCTGTGGTTGTTGTCTGCTGAGTAGCAGTCATAGAACCTAGGTTACTGTAAGTATTCTGTGTAGTAACACCTTGATCAGTAACTGATTGGAAATCTAGTCCACCAACACCGTGTGCAGTAACGTCATTGGTTCCAGTAGAACCATACTTCTGCCAACTGGTATCGACTCCAGATCCAGAAACGCTATACGTTGAACCAATTCGTTCAACCTGAGTTGCAGCTGCACCTGTGCTCAACGAGACTGATGACTGCATTCTATGTGTGATGTCAGCGAATGCAGGAGACCCCATGCTCCCAACCACTGCTGATATCAATAAAAGTTTTTTCATTTGAATACAACTTACCCTGATTATATGTAGGCTGTTTCATTTTGTAGCATATTGAACAGTATAAGCGGTACTTATACTCATTATCGCTACAACTTATGGACGTTTGGGGTTCAAAACATAGGGGGGCTTGACAAAACTTTACAAAGCCTATATAATAATGTAACATAACTTAATGAAGTTTTATGACTACTACAACAGAAAGCGGTGGAAGACAAAACATGTTCCCATCAGAGACACGCCCTTACATCGACGAGAGCATCTCATATGAGGGATATCCACAGAATGCAGAGAAGACTAATGGTCGTTGGGCTATGATAGGTTTCGTTGCATTACTAGGTGCATACATCACCACTGGTCAAATTATTCCTGGTATATTCTAATGCAGAACTACTGGAAGAATGCAGAACTAATCAACGGTCGTCTAGCGATGATGGGATTAGTAATCGGCACAATCAACTACGGTCTATTCGGATGGATAGCACCAGGTCTCTTTTAAGAGATGAAATTTCAATCACAATTCACAATTCAAAAAGGTAATTCAATCATGACACCAGAAGCAGAAAGATTTAACGGATGGATGGCAATGCTAGGTTTCGTAGCAGCAGTCGGAGCATACACAACAACAGGTCAAATCATACCAGGTATATTCTAATGACAAACAAAACAAAAACAATCGAGAAAGAAAAGGTAGTTGCAGAGAAGCTTAACGGCAGACTAGCAATGCTCGGTATCATAGCAGGTCTAGGTGCTTACCTAACAACAGGTCAAATCATACCAGGTTTCGTATAATGAACTCCATAAAGAGACACCCAGTTCCCTTTAAGTTTGTACCTTACATCTTTATGGTGGCAGTTATTTCTGCTATCCCTACAGGTGTAATGGTATAATTACCTAGTGAGAACTTAACATAACTAAATATTTAAAGTAACAAATCTTAATACACATGAGCGAACTCGTCGCTGACAATTCAATATCACCTTTCACGGCCATTATCTGGTGCTTCTATCCATTTGCTGCCTTGGTACTCCTAGAACTAGTTCTACGTGCTATCAACGGTGAAGATGATGACGATGATCAAGGCGGTGGACTAATGTCACCAGTATATCAAGGAACATAATGTATCAAGCAATCTTTTTAATCACAATAGCAGTCTACACTTACACTAATGTCGGTCAATTCGTTTTTCAATAGTCCCTACTACTCTCTTTATGAGTTTGCATTCTTCTGTGCAGTAGGTTTTTCAGCAGGTTCATTAGGTCTACTATGAACTTAACCCATATACTACCGATGTTCGTCGTAATATTCTCAGGAACAGTCGTAATTACCACACTCGTGATGGTAATGATGTCACAGATGATGCCTGAGAATTGACAACTCATTCTAAATACTGTATAATTATTAGAAGCGTACAGTAAAACATGAGAGAGCAACTAATTAAAGCACTACTGGCACATGCTCAAGGAGATATCCAGAAACATGTAGCAAACGTAGAAGTATACCTTACAAATCCTGCAGGTATAGGTGAACACTCTGATATAACAGAAGCAATTGAGACTGAACTCAATATCATTGCCAAGTATCAGGATCAGATTGATGTAATACAAAAGTATTTTAAGAAAAATGCTAGCTAAAGAATTAAAGACAGGTACAAAGAGATCCCACACAGCAGCAGAGAACACTAAGTTTGTGGGGTCTTTTCTGCGTGGTGTCGTAAGCGAAGAGAACTATAGGACACTTATAAAAGACTTTTACTTTGTTTACTCTGCTATAGAAGAGGAGATGGAGAGGTTGAAGGACGATGAGTTCCTTACTCCTATCTACTTCACAGAATTAAATCGTTTGGATGCACTCAAGAAGGACTTGAGGTACTACTATGGTCCTAACTGGTCGATGGAGATCAAACCATCAGAAGGATGCATACAGTATGTTGAGAGGATACATGAGGTAGCAGAGCAAGACCCCTATCTATTAGTAGGACATCATTATACTAGGTATCTTGGTGACTTATCTGGTGGGCAGATACTTAAAGGTATAGCAGAGAAGGCATTAGATCTACCGAAGGGTGAGGGTCTACACTTCTATGATTTCCCTGAGATTGATGACAAGAAAGAGTTCAAGGTCAAGTACAGATCAGGATTAGATAAAGTCACTAGTGATTCTAGTAAGATGAATGACATCATAGCGGAAGCAAACTATGCATTCCGATTGAACATGTATTTGTTTGATGAACTAAGTGGAACTGCTAAGGACGCATGGAACTCAGCAGCAAAGGTCTTTATTCAGACGATGGTAGGTGCAATTACAGGTAAAAAATGATTATCTTTTCTTTTATACTTTCACTGTTTGCTAATCATCTACCTGTGATGTACGTACAAGTACCACAGTGGGCAGATGATTGGGCAGTGTGTGCTGTAGATATACCTGACGCTAAGTGTCACTGGTATGTCATGGCACCTGATAATACATTCGGTGAAGGATTTGATTGGGAAGAAGCACCATGGTTTGATGCTAACGGATTGAATGACGTAGCACCCATGCAAAAAGAAACTGTAGTAGAGAGGTTACAAAAACAATGATCTATCACATTTACATGAACGGACAGTGTTTGTTCAAAGATTTAAACGAGAGTGAGTTCCAAGTCATATGGGGTAGGATGTATCATTCATATTTTGGAGAGCAGATATCATATGCTGCATTTGAAGAAGAAAAGATAGAAGAAATGGAACCGAGTTATTAATGGGTCAGTTTGCAATACAACCTTTATTCCAGACACCAATCTACATCGAACAGTTTGAACCCAGTTCTAATATAGATTTAATACAAGATGAAATAGGATTAGGGTTGACCACTACATCATTCAACGCACCAGGTTCACATAAATTCTCAGAACAACTAGGACATAACATATGTCAAGGAGAATTTGATGGTGACTGGTTGAAAGAGAAAGCATGTATCTCTTTCATTACAGCACTCAACGGTACGATAGAAAGGTACTGTAAGCACACTGGGTTTCCTGCAACTGACATATATGATCCAGAAAATTTGACATACAAAAGAAAGTCATGGATCAATCAGTTCCGTGAAGGAAGTTATGCTCACTGCCATCATCATTCTACAGCAGATATATCTGGGGTATATTATTATCAGACTAGTGGAGATGATGGTAGTCTCTACTTTGAAAGTCCAGTAGCAGAAGCAGGTTGTACACCTGCATGGATACAATTGAACGAAAGGTTTAACATCCCACCTAGAGTGGGTCTCATGGTACTATTTCCTGGTTGGTTGAGACATGGTGTCAGTACCAACCGCACAAACAGTACACGCATCAGCATCAGTTGGAATGTCAATTTTAAAACTGTCCATGGGGGTTGACAGGTTTGTAAAGTTATGTTAATATAAATAAATCGGTGGTGAAAACCACACATACATGGGACTCGAACGGATCGCCCTCCCTTGTGTAACTGCTCTCAAACCAAGACCTATAGGCAGTATAATACTTCGTCTTTCTATCCAGTAGTGAGGGATTACTGGAAATAAATATCGCTTCTACCCTTGAAGCCCTATTTAAACGTCTTATTACAATGACAACTCTTTCAAGACAAGGTAAACAACAAGGTTTACTAGCAGGCTGGCCTCAGTTCTGCGAATGGGTGACATCAACAGAAAACAGAATTTATGTTGGATGGTTCGGTGTACTCATGATCCCATGCTTACTCGCAGCAGCAGCATGTTTCGTAGTTGCTTTCATAGCAGCTCCTCCAGTCGATATCGACGGAATCAGAGAACCAGTAGCGGGTTCTTTCTTATATGGTAACA
>OCZA010000196.1_pt1 | contig 21941 bp, 24 predicted proteins | sample 1539021 | NCBI WGS metagenome assembly OCZA01 (sample SAMEA2619376, study PRJEB22493) | marine metagenome | biome: marine biome (ENVO:00000447); feature: surface water layer (ENVO:00002042); material: "saline water (ENVO:00002010), including plankton (ENVO:xxxxxxxx)" | depth 5 m | reverse complement strand
TCTAGATAAGTTAAAAAAAGACTAATAATGACAGCAGATATATTTATGCCAATTATCTATTTAGTTTGTTTACTAATTTTAATTGGCCCCCGTTTTTTAGAGACAAATTCATCTCTTAAACAAATTTTAAGTAACTTAAGTATTTGGGCTTTGATAGTTATTTTAATTTCTTTAGCATACCAGACATATAACTATTTCACTTAAAGCTTCCTAGTTTGTCCGTGACTCATATATGAAAATTCGTCTTTTGTAAGCTTAAATTTTTTACTTAGCTCCTTAAGCAACTTTATAGGCTCATCCATAGGCTCATCAGTAAGTTGAAAAGTTCCCCAATGCATTGCTATAGATTTTTTTGAATTAACATCTCTGTGAATTTGAATTGCCTCTTCCACATTGCAATGTGAGTCTTTCATAAACCATCTTGGAGCATATGCCCCAATAGGTATTGTAGATAAATCAAATTCACCAAATTTCTTTTGAATGTCTTGAAAATCTTTTGAGTAACCAGTATCACCTACAAAAAAATATTTAAAATTATTCTTCATTACAACCCACCCACACCACAATGTTTTGTTTGTATCGTTAAATGTTCTTTTACTCCAATGTTGAACTGGAACAGAGTGGATTTCTAAATTTTTATATTTAGACATTTGCCACCACTCATGTTCAATCACATTACTTGCACCTAGTTTTGAAATAGTTTCTTTTAATTTTAGGGGTACAAAAAAAATAGGTTGGTTAATATTTTGTTTTTTTAATAATAGTTTAATTGTTTTTGCATCAAGATGATCATAGTGATTGTGAGAAATTAAAACTAAATCTATAAACGGCAAGTCATCAATATTCAAACCTGGTGGTGTCGTTCTTGAGGGCCCCATAAAACTTAAAGGAGAGGCTCTTTTAGAAAAATGAGGGTCCGTAAGTATATTGACCCCATCAATTTGTATTAAAAAAGTAGAATGCCCTACCCAAGTAATTGTTTTCTCAGAATTGTTGGATTTTAGATAACTGGGATTATTTTTAACTACAGGAAAGCTCATAGGTTTTGGCTTATTTGATTCTTTCCTCCATTTCCAAAAATCTTTGAAACTGCTTTTATGCAGCACATAGTTATTAAGAAACATACCATCTTCCATATTGAAGGGTTTGAAGAGAGAATTTGCCATAATTTTTGTTTTTAAAGATAAAAAGGCTAATGAAAATAATAAAATTTTTTTTATAAAATTTCTTCTTAGCATCTAGATCAAGTAATTAAAAAATTAACTTTTAATAATATTAACGAAGTTTTTATACATTTGGTTGCACTGTTGCATCATCGTATCAATTTCTTTGTCTACCATGTCTTTCATTTGAGGTAAGGCATCAGCTCCAAGAGACTTTTCTAGGGCATTTTTATACTCAGGAACCTTAGCCCAATCATCAACTGTGGTCTTTCGAATTTCTAAATGAAATTGAATTCCATAGGCATAGTTTTCATAACCAAAAATTTGATACTTCGTTGAGGGTGAAGTGCCAATAACTTGAACTTTAGAATTATTTTCTAATCCAATTACTTCATAAGAGTGCCATTGAAGAGCTTTAATCTTTTTTGGAAGAAAATTAAAGACATGATCATCTTTAGCATTTGTTTCTATATCAATATCTAATACGCCAATTTCTGGTGGTATTGACTCTACAACCTTACCTCCCAGCACTTCACCTAAAAGTTGACATCCCAAGCAAAACCCCAAAAATGGTTTTTTAAGATTTAAGACATACTCTGCAATTGCTTTTTTTTCTTCAATTAACCAAGGATATTCATTTTCCATAAAAGTATCCATTGGACCCCCCATGCAAAGCATTGCATCATAGCTATCAAGATTTGTTGGAATCAGATCTCCCTGGTCTAGTTGTATGGTTGTGATTTCATGACCATCTGCTAAAAGATAATCTTTAAAAGTTCCAGGATCTTCAATATCAATGTGTTGAAGAGATACAAATTTCATAAAATGATTTGATTATTCGAATTCAATTCAAGAATTTCAAATAGATACTTATTTATTTTAGTCGTCGCCAGTAACGGTATCTTTAACTTTATTGTAACCTGAAGATACTGCCCCTACTACTGTGTCGTAGGCGTCATTTGCCTTTTCACTAACAGTTGCACAACTTGTAGTAAAAAATAATGATGAAATTAGTATTAATAAGAGTTTTTTTGACATAATCGGGATTATGAAAAAATCATGTTAAAAGTCAATTTATTTAAACTAAAAATTAAAATATATTAAAATTAGGAATGTTTGATGAGGAAGAGCCTATAAAAAAACCGAAGCCATTAGATTTGGATGACTTGAGTGTTGAGGAAATTGAGGGAATGATTAATGATCATAAATCTGAAATCAGTAACCTCGAAGCATTGTTAAAGAAGAAAAAAGATAAACTAAAGTTAGCTGATACCTTTTTCAAAAAAAATTAATAACCCTCTATTAAAATTAGGTCACTTTTTGTACTTTTTTGTCTAATATCCATGGCTTTTGAATAATCAATTGATTCATAGCACTTTTTAGCACTTTCAAAGCTCTCAAATTCTACGACCGTAGTTCGATCAACAGGCCACTCTCCTTCGACAACTTCAAATTTGCCGCCCCTTATTATGTACTTTCCTCCATATTTCTTCATCACTTCTGTGGATAAAACAGGATATTTTTGAAATAATTCGGGGTCATGTATGGAAACCCGAACAATAATGTATCCTTTTTTCATAATTGGAAAATAAGTTAATACTTTTAAACAGAGTTATCCACAGTAATTTGTTAGGTATATGGTTAATTAATAAAAATGTGATATTTTCTTTTTAGTTTTAACTACAAAAAAACTAAATTTATCAAGTTTTTTTTGTATTTTGTTCTTTTTAAATCAAAACTCTCAATTTGCGTGTGCATTTATTGAGAAAAAATATTAATCTTTTAAAAGTTATGCACAGGCAATTCTTTACTTTATTGAAGGTCATATTTTATGTTATTTTTCAGGCTTTTTTTGTAATAAATTTGTCATATTCCGATCACCTCACAGCAAAAGTTACTGGATTTGTTGATGCAACTAGTCCAATTCACGTGTTTGGATATGATAGGAAATATTTCTTTGAAAAGAACTCTGCACCATTATTTATCGTCATTGAGCCAGATATAAACAAATTTAATAAAATTAATTTAAAGGCATTTCCTCATATAAATATTGGCTTGTTTGTGTTTCAAGACACTGACGGAGATGGGCAATTCACAACAAATTTTAAAGGACAGCCTTTAGAACCATTTGGCTTTTCTTTAAATCCTAACTATAAATTTGAAGACGTTGTCTTTGAAAATATAGTTTTTGATATGACTAAGTTTACTCAAGTTGAAATTCAACTTAAACAATAATATTCAATATTTTTTTTACCGCTTCACCTAAAGAAATCTTAGAAGTATCAATTTCTAAATCTGGATTTATTGGTTTTTCATACACACTGTCTATACCTGTAAAGTTTGGTATTTTTCCTTGCCTAGCTTTTTTATACAAACCCTTAGGGTCTCTTTTTTCAGCTACTTTTAAAGGAGTGGAAATAAAAATTTCTTTGAAATCACTTTTTTCAAAAAGTGATCGAGCCATTTCTCTTTCTAATCTAAATGGCGATATAAAAGCAGTAATGACTATAAGTCCAGCATCACACATAAGCTTTGCGACCTCTGCTACTCTTCTTATGTTTTCTACTCGATCTTTATCTGTAAAACCTAAATCTTTATTTAATCCATATCTAATATTGTCTCCATCAAGAATGTAGGTTTTTTTACCTTGAGAGTATAATTTTTTTTCAAGTTCATTAGCCAAAGTAGACTTTCCAGAGCCAGACAGGCCGGTCATCCAAAGTACTTGACCCTTATGTCCATTAATTTTCTCTCTAAGATTTTTATTTATGGATAAATTTTGAAGTTGGATATTTTGGGATCTTCGAAGAGCAAAATTTATCATACCCATCCCAATAGTTTGATTGCTTATGGGGTCAATAATTATTAAAGAACCTAAAGTTTTATTTTCTTTAAAAGTTGAATAGGGAATGTCTTTATTGAAGGAGACAGAAATTTCTGCAACATCATTAAGTTTTAACTCATCCCCGCTATCAAATTCAAGTGTATTAACATTATATATTTTTTTAATACTCATAATTTTAATGCTGGTAGATATATTATGAATTTTAGCTAAATACGTTCTTCCATTAAAACATTTCTCCTCTGACATCCAAATAACATTCAAATTAAATTGATCAGCCATTTCTATGACAGATTTTTTTGAACAAAAAACATCTCCTCTCGAAGTATCGATCTCTTTATTTAAAGTAAGGGTAACACTTTGCTTTAAACCCGCAGATTTTATTGATTTTTCTCCAATCAGAATATCTTTTACTTTAGCTTTTTGATTAGATGGAAGAGATATTAGTTCATCGCCTTTTTTAATTTTCCCACCAGTAATAGTTCCAGAATATCCCCTAAAATTTAAATCAGGTCGATTAACTCTCTGTACAGGAAATATGAAACCGTCTTTATTAGTGATTTGAGATTTTGTAGTTTCTAAATAATCAAATAAAGTTTTATCAGAATACCATTTCATATTTTTCGATTTTTTATGAATGTTATCTCCTTTAAGAGCCGATATAGGTATACTTTTAATTTTTTTAAAATTTAATTTTTTTGAAAATGATATGTATTCAGAACTTAACTTTTCATAAATATTTTTATCATAGTCAATTAAATCCATTTTATTAATTGCCAAGACAATATTTTGAATTCCAAGCAGAGAAACAATAAAAGAATGTCTCTTCGTCTGTGTGAGTATACCATTTCGAGCATCAACTAGTAAGATAGCCATATCAGCTGTTGAAGCGCCGGTTGCCATATTTCTAGTGTATTGTTCGTGTCCAGGTGTATCTGCAACAATGAACTTTCTTTTACTACTAGAGAAAAATCGATAAGCGACATCAATCGTAATACCTTGTTCTCTTTCAGCTGATAAACCATCAACTAGTAATGCAAAATCAATATCCTCACCTTGGGTTCCATATTTTTTTGAGTCATTTTTTAAAGAGGCAACTTGATCATCAAAGATCATCTGAGATTCATAAAGCATTCTCCCAATGAGTGTGCTTTTTCCATCATCAACAGATCCACAGGTAATAAACCTCAATAAGTCAAGAGAGGCTTGATTTTTTAAATACGTGTTTATTGCATTTGATTTGATCATTTAAAAATATCCATCGATTTTTTTCATTTCCATAGAACTACCGGAGTCTGAGTCGATAGCCCTTCCTTGTCTTTCAGATGTCTTAGACTGCAGGAGCTCGAGTACAATATCTTCAAGTGTATTTGCATCTGATTCAATGGCGCCAGTTAAGGGATAGCACCCAAGAGTTCTGAATCTAATTTTTTTTAATTCTATCTTTTCATTGGATTGAAGATTAAATCGATCATCGTCGATCATAACAATCATTCCATCTCTAATAACCACGGGTCTAACTTTTGCAAAATATAAGGGAACAATTGGTATTTGTTCTTGGTAAATATATTGCCAAATATCTAGCTCTGTCCAATTTGATAATGGAAAAACTCTAGTACTTTCACCCTTATTAACTCTAGAATTATATAAAGACCAAAGTTCCGGACGTTGATTTTTAGGATCCCATTGATGAGAGGGAGTTCTAAATGAAAAAATTCTTTCTTTGGCTCTTGATTTTTCCTCATCTCTTCTAGCGCCTCCAAAAGCAGCATCATACTTATACTTGTTTAAAATTTGCTTTAAGCCTTGTGTCTTCATAATATCGGTATGAACGACGGACCCATGCTCAAAAGGATTAATATTTGATTTAATACCCTCGGGATTTATGTGAGTAATTAACTTCATACCACTATTTTTTGCAATCCAAGTTCTAAATAAATACATTTCACGAAATTTCCACCGAGTATCTACATGTACCAAAGGGAAAGGAGGAAGGCTGGGATAAAAAGCTTTTTGCGCAAGTCTTAACATCACTGAACTATCTTTTCCTATAGAATAAAGCATGACAGGATTTTTAGTTTCACTAACAACCTCTCTTATAATGTGGATACTTTCTGCTTCTAGATCAGAGAGATAGCTGTTTTGAGGTAAGTTAAATTTTTTTAATAATTTTGTATCTTTGATATTTAATTTATTTATTTTAAATAAATAATCAGGAAAATGAATAGGGTGCTTTAATTTATAGTTTACAAGCTTTGCATTAATCTTCTCTTCAACAAAAGAATTTAGAAGATTAATATCTGGAAAAATAATAATATTTTTTTTCCTAAGCTTTGAAAAGTATTTTAGTCCATCAGATATATCATTAATTTTTTTAGATTTAACTTTTACCCATAATCTTCCGTTACGTCTATCGTTAGCAAATAAAAATTTTGTATTATTTACTTCAATATATTGAACAAATAAAATCAGTGATCTTTGTTTTTCAAACTTTTTTATAAAATAATCATGGATTAATTTATTTACTCGCGACTTGTGTATTTCTAAATAATTATTTAGATTTAGATTTTCTGGAAAAATAGATAACTTTTCCAGCCACCTTTCATAGGACCTCTTTGTTTTAAATAATTTTTGACCTAGAAGAAATTTATAGTGACTATCGGTATCCCATGCGGGATATTTAATTGATGGGTTAATTTTAAAAAATAAAGTATGATTCATTATAATAAACTATCTGTCGTATTTATGGAAAAATACAAAAAATATTTAAAATGTACATAAAAAAAATCCTTTTTTTAATAAAATGCTAAAAAATGACAAAATACGACAATTTGAATTTTACAATGAAATTAGTGTATGTCTTGAGCAATGTTCACAAAAAATAATTGAAATTTATGAGAGTTTTGATGAAAATGTTGAGTATAAAGATGATAAAAGTCCCTTAACTCAGGCAGATTTAGAGTCACACGAACATATTTCTGCTTTGCTATCATCTATTTCAAATTATCCCATCATTTCAGAGGAGGGCAATTTAAAGTATACAAATGAGCCTAAATATTGGCTGGTTGATCCTCTAGATGGCACTAAAGAATTTATTAACAAGAATGGAGAATTTACAGTCAATATTGCTCTTATCGAAAATAATTATCCTATTCAAGGTTTTGTCTATGTTCCTAAAGATAAAACATTATTTTTTGGGGGACATAACAAAGGATCATTTAAGTTAAGTCATAATAATATCAAAGAAATTTTTGCCAAGTCACCCACTGATAAATTAAAGATTGTTACCAGTAGAAGCCATCTTAACGAAACTACAAGAAACTATTTATCTCAATTTAATGACTTTGATATATTACAAGCAGGTAGTTCGTTAAAATTTTGTATGATCGCTGAGGGTCTTGCAGATTTATATCCTAGACTTGGACCTACCTCTGAATGGGATACAGCAGCAGCACAGGCAGTGGTAGAGGGAGCAGGAGGTAGTGTTAAAGATCTCAGTGGTGTTAGATTGCAATATTCAAAAAAAGAAATAATCAATCCTCATTTTATTGTTAGAGGAAAAATCTAAATTTATTTACTTGGATTTTTTTCCTTGTATGTCTTTTCTAAACTTATGTCGTCGACTTCAGTGTATAATTGAGTTGTAGATAAAGAGCTATGACCTAATAATTCTTGAATAATTCTCAAATCCCCTCCATTTTTTAACAAATGTGTTGCAAAACTATGTCTTAAAGAGTGTGGTGTTGCTGTTTTCGGAAGACCTAAATTAACTCTGGCATTTTTTAAATCCCTTTGAAAAGATGAAGCCTTAAGAGGACTCCCTCTGTCTCCAACAAATATCGAAACATTTTTAGGTAATTCATAAGGTATTTCGTTTAGATAATTTTCTATTGAGTGTGCAACAATATCTAGAACTGGCACTAATCTTTCCTTATTTCCTTTTCCCAAAATTGTAAGAGAATTTTTATCAACCAAATGATTCTTAGTAATTGATAAAGCCTCATTTATGCGCAGACCACACCCATATAAAAGATAGAGCAATGCAAGATTTCTTTTTTGAATCCAAGTTTTTTTTGAAATTTTTTTTAACTCATTAATTAAAAGTTCTATATCTCCCTCTGATATAGGTTTTGGCAAAGACCTTGGAATTTTTGGATTTTTTAATAATTGAACCTCACTATAAGCAATTTTATATAAGTCATTTTTAAAAGATGAATACTTAAAATAATTCTTAATAGAACTAATAGCTCTTCTTCTAGATCTAGCTGACAAGGGTTTTTTATAAACATTTTCATATTCCCTATTTCCACCAAGGTCTGCTAACCATGCTCTAAATGTTTGTAAATTTAAATCTTTTAAACTGGATAAAGATACGGAATATCCATTATAGAACTTAAAAAAAATTAAAAAATCGCATACATCAAAACAGTATGATCTATAAGTATTTTCAGAATGTCCTTTTATGTCTTTTAAATGTGTGGCCCATTTATCAAAGTCTTGTATTGAGGATTTATCTATTTTTGACCTTTCTAGCAGTTCAATAAAATTCATTACATTATATTATAAATTAGAATCAAAATTTAAAAATGGATTATTATTACCAAGTCATGCCATTAGGGCAAATTAATGAGGGTTTGACTTATAAGCTATCTTATTCCATCCAGATTGGTTCTATTGTTGAAATACCCCTTAGAAAAAAGAAATCAACTGGGGTAATTATATCTCAAATAAATATCAAAGATCTAAAATTTAATATTAATAAGGTTCTTTCAATAAGTAACGTGCACCAATTTGCTATTAGTGCAGAAAATTTAGATTTCTATAAGTATGTGTCAAAACATTGTTTCATTGATTTAGGTATGATTTTGAAAATGGCAGTGCAGCGCTTTCCTGATACACAATTAAAGAGTTATTATCTTTTTAAAAATAAAATATATGAAACTCAAAAAAGTTTAATTAATAAATTAAATCTTTCTAAAAAAGATTGGCAAAAATTATCAGAAGAAAAAAAAATTTCTCAAACTACTAAAAGTTTTATTTTTGATAATATGGCACAAAATATTTCATTAAACTCTGATCAAGAAAAAATTTTCAAATCATTTGAATTTAATCAAAAAAATAATTTTCAAGTTCATCTAGTGGATGGTGTTACGGGCTCAGGGAAAACAGAGTTATATTTGAAAGCAGTTGAGTCTAATTTAGACAATGGTAATCAGTCTTTAATACTATTGCCAGAAATAGCCTTAACTGAGGAGTGGTCAAAGAGATTTTTTAAATATTTTGGCTGCCGACCTTTTATATGGCATTCAAAACAATCAAAAATTCAAAAAGCTAGAATAATGAGATCTTTGTTATCGGGTGAGCCATGCGTTTTAGTTGGCGCTAGGTCATCTGTTCTCCTTCCTTTTAAAAATTTAAAATTAATTATTTGTGATGAAGAGCATGACTCTTCATACAAACAAGAGGATGGACCAAAATATCAAGCAAGAGATATGGCTATATATAAAGCAAAATGTTCAAAAGCATTGTGTCTCTTAATTAGCGCATCTCCCTCATTAGAGAGCCTTCATAATTCTAATCAGGATAAATTTAAAATTCATAACTTATCAAATCAATTTCATAAAACTCAATTACCCTTAGTGGAAATTGTTGACATGAACCAATCAAAACCTAGTTCAAAGGCTTGGATTTCAAAACAAGTATTCGATGAAACAAATAAGATCTTAAAACAAAAAGGACAAGTATTATTTTTTCTAAATAGAAGGGGCTATGCTCCATCTAAAATATGTGCAAGTTGTCATACACCAATACAATGCCAAAATTGTGCAGCAAATTTAGTTTATCATAAAAAAATTGATAGGCTTGTTTGTCATCATTGTTCAAATTTTTTTGAACCTGATCAAATATGCAAGATGTGTTCATCTGAAAAGTTTGTGTCAATTGGAATAGGATTAGAGAGACTTCAAGAGGAAGTAGCACGTCTTTTTCCCGGATACTCAAATCAACTAATTTCTAGTGATACTTTGAAATCCAAAAAAAATAAAAAAGATATCATAGAAAATATATATAATTTAAAGACTAGTCTTTTAATAGGGTCTCAAATAATTGGTAAGTCTTTTCATTTTCCAAATTTGAAATTAGTAAATATTATTGATGCAGACTCAAGCCTTTATAGTCCAGATTTTAGGGCTATGGAAAAAACCTATCAACTTTTACAACAAGTTGCAGGAAGGTCTGGTAGAGAGGGGGAAAGGGGAAAAGTTTTAATACAAACTTATAGCCCGCAGCATTCAATTTACAATTCACTAAAAAACCAGAGTAGAGATCAATTCATAAAATTAGAACTCCAAAGAAGAGAGGAAAATAACCTCCCTCCCTTTTATAAAATAGCTCAGATTCAATTAATTCATCCTAACGTCTCAGCTTTAAGAGAGGTTTGCCAAGAAATTCTAAATATATCAAAAAATAGTAAACTTGATATTTTAGGCCCTGTTCCCTCATTGATTCCTTACAAAATGAGACATTTTCATGAGAATTTCTATTTCAAGGAGAGGTCGTATCAGGCTTTAAGAAAAAAAACTGATATATTAATGACAAAAATAACGCCTAAATACAGGCGTTTTTTGAATATTGATATTGATCCACTATCAATTGCTTGATGCGTCATTTGTATGATGCCCGTAAGGCTAGTGATGTGATAAAAAATCTTGGTTAACAACACAAAATGAGTAATAAAATCGCATCTAAGAGGTATTCTACTGCCCTATTTGACTCAGTAAAAAATGAAGAATTAGACGCTCTTCTCAAAGATGCTCAAAGTCTGTCGGAGACCATGTCCGATAGTGAAGAATTATCTTCACTTCTCAAATCTCCTCTCACAAAAAATGAGCTGAAATCAAATATTCTTCTAAAAATAATCGATGGATTGCCCTCAGAAAAGATCTTATCAGGTCTTGTTAATACATTAAAAAAAAATAAAAGACTCAATTTATTTGAAAATATTTTATCTGATTTTCAGGATGTTCTTTTTGAAAAAAGAGGATACCAAAAAGCTAAAGTAACAACTTCTCATGCTATTAACGATGAAATTAAAAACAGCATTCAAGAGTTATTACATAACCAATACGGTTCTAAAATTAATTTAGAGTTCCAAGTAAATAACTCTTTACTGGGAGGAATGACTGTCGTGATTGGATCAAAGATGATCGACCTAAGTATTCTGAATCAAGTTTCTAAATTTACCAATAACGTGAAAGGAGACATTTAATGTCAATAAAAGCATCGGAGATCTCTTCGATCATCAGAGATCAAATTAATAACTTTGAAAGCCAAGCGGATATATCAGAAGTAGGAACTGTCCTAAAGGTTGGTGACGGAGTTGCACAAGTTTATGGTTTGGATAATGTTCAAGCTGGTGAAATGGTAGAATTCACGGGGGGTGTTCAAGGAATGGCACTTAACCTAGAAGAAGACAATGTCGGTATCGTTATTTTTGGTGATGATAGAGGTATCAAAGAAGGAGATACTGTTAAAAGAACTCAAAAGATTGTTGAAGTACCTGTCGGTAAAGGTTTGTTAGGAAGAGTTGTCGATGCACTCGGAAATCCTATTGATGGTAAGGGTCCTATTCAAAGTAGTGAGTCAAGTAGAATTGAAGTTAAAGCACCAGGTATTATTCCAAGACAAAGTGTGAGCGAGCCCATGCAGACAGGGCTTAAAGCGCTTGACTCTCTTGTACCTGTGGGTCGAGGTCAACGAGAATTAATTATTGGAGATAGACAAACTGGAAAAACAGCCGTTGCTATCGATACGATTATAAATCAAAAGGAAATTAACCAATCAGATGATGAGTCTAAAAAACTTTATTGTATCTATGTAGCGATTGGTCAGAAAAGATCTACAGTTGCTCAGGTCGTTAAAACTTTGGAAGAAAATGGGGCGATGGAATACACTATTGTCGTCGCAGCGTCTGCTTCCGATCCAGCACCTCTTCAATTTTTAGCACCTTACGCAGGTTGCTCTATGGGTGAGTTTTTTCGTGACAACGGAATGCACGGTCTAATCGTTTATGATGATTTATCAAAACAAGCAGTTGCATATAGACAAATGTCATTACTACTAAGAAGACCACCAGGACGTGAAGCGTTCCCAGGTGATGTTTTTTATCTTCACTCTCGTCTTTTAGAAAGAGCAGCTAAAATGAATGATGAAAATGGTGGTGGAAGTTTAACAGCTTTACCTGTTATTGAAACACAAGCGGGTGATGTGTCGGCATTCATTCCAACAAATGTGATTTCAATTACTGATGGCCAGATTTTCTTAGAGACAGAATTATTCTTCTCTGGTATCAGACCAGCGATTAATGTTGGTTTATCCGTGAGTCGTGTGGGATCTGCAGCTCAAACTAAAGCTATGAAAAAAGTTGCTGGTAAAATTAAATTAGAACTAGCCCAATACCGTGAAATGGCTGCCTTTTCTCAGTTTGCATCAGACCTAGACGCATCCACTAAACAATTATTGGCAAGAGGTGAGAGATTAACGGAACTATTAAAACAAGATCAATACGTTCCTATGTCTGTTGCTGACCAAGTTTTAAGTTTGTACTCGGGTGTTAGAGGCTTTTTGGATAAAATTGATTTAGCTAAAATCACAGATTTTCAAGTTAAGTTCTTAGAAGGTCTTCGCGCTGATCACGCTGATATTTTTGATGAAATTAACAATACAGGTAATTTTAGCGATGAGTCTGACAAGAAAATTGAGGATTACCTAGAAAAGTTCACCTCTAACTATAGTTAATGCCAAATTTAAAAGAACTTAAGAATAGAATATCTAGTGTTAAATCTACTAGGAAAATTACATCTGCGATGAAGATGGTAGCGGCAAGTAAGTTGCGTCGAGCTCAAGATTTAGCAGAGTCATCAAGGGTTTACGCTGATAGCCTGAGTTTTATTCTTTCTTCTTTAGCTGGCAATACTAAAAACAGTTCTGATTTGCCAGAAATTTTGACAGGTAGAGAAAATTCTAAAATTAGCCTTTTAATTATTAATTCCTCAGACCGAGGTTTGTGTGGTGGTTTTAACTCTAATCTTTTTAGAAATGCAAAAAATTGGATTAGTGAACAACAAGAAAAAGGTAAATCTGTCAAAATTATAACTGTTGGAAAAAAAGCCTCAAGCTTTTATAGAAAAACAGATTTAGATGTAATTGCAAATTTTGATGATTTAAATTCTAATGACAAACAACTTCAAGTTTCAGAAGAAATTAAAAATAAAATTATGGAGCTCTTTGAAAATAATGAAATAGACGAGGTTTCAATTTTATTTAATAAGTTTGTCTCTGTGATTGCACAAGAGCCAACATATCAGTCATTAATTCCTCTAAGCAATGATGAAGCTGACGAAGAAGTGACCGATACTAGTAACGCTGTTTTTGAATTTGAACCTGATAAAAATGAACTACTAGAGTATTTGGTTCCAAGAAATTTTTTAACACAAATTTATAGAAGTGTTCTTGAAAGTTCTGCATCAGAGCATGCAGCAAGAATGACTTCCATGGACAACGCAACAAGAAATGCTGGAGATATGATTGATGGGTTGACATTAACTTACAATCGAACAAGACAAGCATTCATTACGAAAGAACTTATCGAAATTATTTCGGGAGCAGAAGCTGTTTAGGAAAGGAGCTACAAATGGCAAGTAATAAGGCAGGAAAAGTTACACAGGTATTAGGGGCTGTGGTTGACGTCGCCTTTGAAGGAGAATTACCCCCAATTTTAAATGCATTATCTACAAAGGTAGGTGACCAAGATTTGATTTTAGAAGTAGCACAACACCTTGGTGAAAACACTGTGCGAACTATTGCTATGGATGCAACAGAAGGCCTTCAAAGAGGCCAAGAAGTTCAAGACAATGGTGACCCTATTTCTGTACCAGTAGGACCTGAAACTTTAGGTCGTATTATGAATGTTATCGGTGAACCTATTGATGAACGAGGTCCAATTGAATCAAAAAAATCTCTTCCTATTCACAGAGCAGCTCCTGATTTTGTTGATCAATCTACTGAAACCGAAGTTCTTGTAACTGGTATTAAAGTTATCGACCTTTTAGCTCCATATTCAAAAGGTGGTAAAATTGGCCTTTTTGGTGGTGCTGGTGTTGGAAAAACTGTTTTAATTATGGAATTAATTAACAACGTGGCTAAAGCGCATGGTGGATATTCTGTTTTTGCTGGAGTGGGTGAAAGAACCCGTGAAGGAAATGATCTTTATCATGAAATGATCGAGTCAGGGGTTATAAACCTTGATGGCGATACTTCTAAAGTGTCACTTGTTTACGGTCAAATGAACGAACCCCCAGGAGCAAGATCACGAGTTGCTTTATCAGGATTGACTCAAGCAGAATATTTTAGAGATGAGGAAAACCAAGATGTTTTATTTTTCGTGGACAACATCTTCCGTTTTACACAAGCAGGTTCTGAGGTTTCCGCTCTCCTTGGGCGTATACCTTCAGCGGTGGGTTATCAACCTACTTTGGCAACAGATATGGGTGCACTTCAGGAAAGAATTACTACTACCAACAAAGGTTCAATTACCTCTGTGCAAGCAATTTATGTTCCTGCCGATGATTTAACTGACCCGGCTCCTGCAACATCATTTTCTCACTTAGATGCAACTACTGTGTTGAACAGATCGATTGCAGAACTTGGAATTTATCCAGCTGTGGACCCGTTAGACTCTACTTCTAGAATTTTAGAACCGAGAACATTGGGTGATAAGCACTATCAAGTAGCAAGAGATGTTCAAAAAACTCTTCAAACGTATAAAAGTTTGCAAGACATTATTGCGATCTTGGGTATGGATGAATTATCTGAAGAAGATAAATTAGTTGTATCAAGAGCTAGAAAAATTCAAAGATTTTTAAGTCAACCTTTCTTTGTGGCTGAAGTCTTCACAGGCTCACCAGGAAAGTTTGTTTCATTAGAGGATACAATTAAAGGTTTTGATGGATTGGTCAAAGGAGACTATGACCATATTCCAGAGGCTGCTTTTTATTTAGTCGGAACAATTGAAGAGGCTTTAGAAAAAGCAAAAAAAATGGCTGAGGAAGCAACTAAGTAAACATGATCAATTTGAAGGTCGTATCTCCTCAAAAAGTCATTTTTGAAAAAGAAGTTGAAATGGCAGTATTGCCAGGTGCGGAGGGTGATTTTGCTGCAATGCCCAACCATTCTCCGTTCATCAGCTCCCTTCGACCAGGTCAAATGGTAATTATGTCTGCAAACAAAGTAGACGAGAGCTTCTTTGTTTCTGGCGGTTTAGTAATGCTGAAAGAAAAAGTTTGTGAAGTCTTAGTTGATCAAATCGAGTCACTATCTGACGTCAATAGTTCTAACTACCAACAATCCAAAACCTTCCAAGAACTAGAGGGGAATGAGACTGCTCTTGGTACTTTTGAGCAGGTAGTAAACAACCCTCCTTATAAATAGTCTTTAAATTCTATTAATAATTTTTTGTATATAGCCTTTTTAAAAGGAACGATATTGGGTACAAGAAAATTTTGTTTAACCCACTTGTAGTCGGAGAATTCAGGGTGAGCTGTATGAATGTTTATATCTTTCTCACTTCCTTTGAACTCATATAAAAACCATTTCTGGCGTTGACCCTTGTATTTACCTTTCCATAGAGTTTTTGATAAATCTTTAGGTAAAGAATAGTAATACCACTCTTTACTTTGAGAGATTAATTTAACTTTACTCTTTTTTATTCCAACCTCTTCTTCCATTTCTCTTAAGGCTGCAACTTCAGATTTTTCTTTTGAGTCTATCCCCCCTTGTGGCATTTGCCAAAATTCGGAGGGATGATCAATTCTTTTGCCAACAAAGATTTCTTTATGATGATTTAAAATCATCATACCAACATTTGGGCGATAATCCTTAGGATTGATTTTCATTAATTTAAAACGGCAATTGTTTTCACTGCATCTACGGCACGAGACAGTTGATAATCTTTTTCAAGAATTTCACTTGGTGAGATTTCCTCTTCACTTTCTTCATTGGTTTCGTTATCTAAAGCTTCACGGTAATCTGACTCTCTAAATGTAAAATTATTATCAATAACATTAAGCTCGGCTCTTGGAACCACAACATCTGGTTCGATGCCTATTGCTTGTATAGAGTCTCCACTTGGGGTGTAATATTTGGCTATGGTCAGTCTGATAGCACCACTGTCAATTGGAATTATAGTTTGAACAGATCCTTTCCCAAATGATTTGATACCCATTATAACTGCTCTATCATGATCTTGTAATGCACCTGCAACAATTTCAGAGGCTGACGCAGAACCTTCATTAATCAGTATTATCAGGGGTTTCCCATTAATAAGATCTCCTTTTTTAGCTGAGTAAACTTGAACATCTTTTTTCTCCCTGCCTCTGATTGAAACGATTTCTCCTTGATCAAGAAATATATCTGTCACAGAAACAGACTCGTTCAATAGTCCACCAGGATTATTTCTTAAATCCAAAACGTAACCAATCGGAGGGTTATCACTCTCTTCAAGTTCTTTGATACTTTTTTTTAATCCACTTGTTGTTTGTTCGTTAAATTGAATGATTCTGATATATCCCACATCATTAATAAGACGATGTTTCACAGATGCAACTTTAATGATATCTCTTTTAATACTTACATCGAATGGCTCCTCGCTAGATCTAAAAATTGTCAAAACTATAGTTGTTCCAGGTTCGCCTTTCATAATGTCGATTGCCTCTTTTAAAGTCATATCAACAACCGATGTACCATCTAAGTGCGTAATATAATCTCCAGCTAAAATTCCAGCATTGTAGGCGGGTGTGTCGTCAATTGGGGATACTACTTTTATAAAACCTTTATCAGTTGTAATTTCTATACCCAATCCTCCAAAGGCACCTGAGGTGTCCATTTGCATCTCTTTATAAATCTCTTCACTCATAAAGCTTGAATGCGGGTCTAAGGCCTGAAGCATTCCATTCAAAGCCTTCTCTATTAACTCTTTATCAGTTACTTCTTCAACATATTGATTTTTTACTCGATTATATACCTCGTTAAAAATACTGAGTTGTTTATATGTTTCTTTTGTGTCAGATAAACTGACATTTGTATTAAAAACTAAAATGAGGATAAGAAGAATTCTTTGCATAAGTGACTTTTTAAGAAGCTGTGTTAATGCTATTAAAGTCTTCGGACCATAATTTTTCCAAATCATAGATTTCACGTACTTCATTTCTAAAAATATGCACTAAAACGTGCCCCGCATCAATGACCGTCCAGTCGCAAAGGGGCTTTCCCTCAGGTTTGTTGCAATAAAGTTTATGTTTTTTAAGGTCTCGGTAAACTTTATCTGAAACTGAGTCCACATGCTTATTTGACCGTCCAGATGCAACAACCATAAATTCTGCAAACTCTGCTTTACCTTTAAGAGAAATAACTGAGATATTTTCTGCCTTATTGTCTTCAAGACAATCGACTATCGCTTTTACTGAGATATCTTTATCGTGATTAGGAATTTCGTAGCTCACTTGATGATATTTCTACTCCTGAAACGTTAAGGATATGTGAACAGGGAGTAGAATTATTGATAAATGTTTCTAAATTAGGCATAAATAAATGGGGAAATTGTTTTTGGACTGTTGAATTTTCAATGAATTCATCATATCTCGGTCTATAAATAACGCAAATACTAATATTTTTTAATATCCATTCATATTCTTTCCATTTATGAAAATGACCAAGCTGATCAAGTCCCATTATTAAATAAAAAGAGTTAAGGTCACATTTGGTGCTAATCTTTTGAAGTACATCGTACGTGCATTTCATTTGATAGCGATGTTCAAAATCTGATACTTTGACTAAAGGCTCTTTGATTTGAGAGCGAATATTCGATAATTGAGATTTTATTGGTTTGGAGTTTTGATTTGACTTAAGGGGGTTTTGATAAGTAGGAAGGACTATCAGTTTTTGAAGATTTAAATTTGCAATAGAACTTTTTATTACATGAAGATGGCCTTCGTGAAAGGGATTAAAAAATCCACCATACAATCCAATCTTCTTAGTCATTTATTCCCATCAAAATTTTTTTAGAGACACCATTTTCTTCAAGAAATTTGAATAAGATGTCGATAGACTGTAATTGTAACTTTGAATTAGTATGAAACAAAATTGGCACCCTTTGTTTAAAGAAATAAAATAATGAAATGATAAAGTGAAGATCATTTTCTTCCTCTAAATAAACGACACCTCTGTTAACTAAACGTTCTTTATTATATTTAAAGAAGAGATTATTAAAGGGCTCGCTGGTAAGAGTCACTTTATTGATTTCATTTAATTCTTCCTCATTAAAAATTTTTAAATTTTCTATTTCATAAATTGACGATTTAATAATATGAGTAACATCCTCTTTTTTTAAAGAGCCAAGATAATCAATCTGAGATTTTAATTCTTGTAAATTTTGACGAAATTCCATTAAGGCCGGGTGGTGTGATTGCCTGTTACTTGATATTTAAAAGTTGTTAAATGCTTTGCACCGACAGGTCCCCTGACATGGAGTTTATCAGTGGATATACCAATCTCTGCTCCAAATCCAAATTCACCCCCATCAGCAAATTGAGTTGAGGCATTGTTCATTAGAATGGCACTTTTACAATTTTGAAAAAAATACTGTATGGATTCTTGATTGTCACTCAAGCAACTCTCTGTATGACCACTAGAGTATTTATTAATATGTTCGACAGATTCCTCAACATTATCAACTATTTTAACAGTTATTTTCTTATCTAAATATTCTGTAGACCAATCATCTTCTGTAGCAGCACGGTCAATTGAGTACATCTCTTTGAGTCGAGTACATCCTATGATTTCACATCCTTGTGACCTTAAGTTATCTAAGACATGAGAAATATCCTCTGCTGAATTACCAGAATGTATCAGCAACGTTTCTGTTGCACCACAAATTTCAGGCCTTCTCAGTTTGGCATTTGCAACTACCTCAGCAGCTTTCTCTTTGTCATAGCCAATATCCCAAAAAGTATGGCATAGACCTTCTAAATGTTTAATTGTTGGAACACGAGAATTCTGAGAGATTGTTTCGATTAAAGATTTTCCTCCTCGAGGAATGATGACATCAATATCTCCCTCGGCTTTTAATAGTTCCTCAACAAAACTGCGATCCGTATTTTGAATGAAACAGACAAGGTAAGGATCAAATTGCAAATCTTTTAGAGCTTCTTGAATACATTCATAAAGTTTTTTATTAGTTTCAATACATTCAGAACCCCCTCTTAGAATAGAAACATTTCCAGATCTAAGACAAAGACATGCAGCGTCTATTGTGACATTAGGTCGAGACTCATAAATAATTCCAATCACACCAATAGCAACAGAGACTTTTGTAAATTGTAATCCATTTGAGGGATTGGTCCAATTTTCTAAAGTTTGATTGAGGGGATCTTCCATTTGAGCTATTTTCTCCACATCACGTGATAGCTGATCTATTTTCTCGGAAGTCAGCACTAGTCTATTGATCATCGGTGCAGAAATATTATTTGACTTAGCTCTATCGATGTCAATTCGATTAGCCTCTAAAATCCCATCCTTTTTAGATAAAAGGAACCCACTAATATTCATTAAGATTCTACTTCTATCCTCAGCAGAGAGTTTGGACATAGCACTCGAAGCTTTTTTAGAGTGATTTAAAATTTCTTTGAAATAATCACTCATCTTGAGTTCACCAAGTTATCTTTATGGACAATCTCATCTTCACGAACAAAACCCAGAATTTTGCTGAATTCTTTTGATTTTCTGCCTTTAATCTTATCCATTTCCTTAAAATCGTAATTAATCATACCTCTGGCCAATTCTTTTTTATTGTAATGAATCGAAACAGTATCGCCACGATAAAACTTTCCATCAATAGACTTCACACCGATTGCTAATAGACTTGAATTCTTCTTCAGTGCTTTTGAGGCACCTTCATCAATATGAACAATTGCTTTTTGAATTGGTCTATTCCAAATCCATTGCTGCCGACTTGTGAGAATATTTTTAGAAGGATGAAACCATGTTGAGGATGTTGGATGAATGTTACCTAGTGGATTATTGACTAGTCCATTTGATATTATCATTGTGGATCCAGACTGAATACAAAGCTTAGCAGCATTTACTTTTGCTAACATTCCACCAGAACCAAATTCACTCAAATCTTTATCTATATATTTTTCTATTTCTTGATCCACTTCTTCAACAGATGTAATCAACTTAGCATCTGTTGATTTTTTTGGATTGGCTGTATAAAGCCCATTCACATCAGATAATAAAATTAATAATTCAGCAGATAGTGCATTCGCAATCATTGCTGAAAGTTTATCATTGTCACCAAATCGAATTTCTTCTGTTGAGGTAGTGTCGTTCTCATTAATAATTGGAACAACATTTAAATCCATTAAAGAGTAAATTGTATTTCGTATGTTGAGATATTTTCTTCTTTCATTTAAATCTTCAGCTGTAATTAATATCTGTGAACTTTGAATATTGAATTTAGCAAAAGCTTTTTGCCATTGCTGTGAGAGTTGTATTTGACCTATAGATGCAGCAGCTTGCTTTTCATGCAAATTAGTTAACTTTTTTTTGGAGAGAATATTTCTCCCAAGAGCGATAGCACCAGAGGAGACGATGATAATTTTAGATCCTTTTTTTTGGAGTTTCTGAACATCCTCAATTAGAGAGGTGAGCCATTTTTTTCTCAGCACATGCTTTTCATTAACTAAAATATTAGAGCCAACTTTGATGACAATAACTTTTGATTTTTTGGCTAATTCTGTGAATTTTTTATTCATCTTGTAAGTATTCTAAACATAAATTTGTTAATTGATCGAGTTGATATCCCGTAGCAGCAGAGATTAATTTTACCTCTTGCTTTAAAGATGACTCAAATTCCTTTTGAATTTCTGCAACCCTTTGCTTATCAGCAATTTCTATCTTGTTTAGTGCAATAATCTCTTTTTTTTGTTCTATTTTAGCACCATAATTTAAAAGCTCTTGACGAATGATTTTATAATTATGAAAAGGTTTATCTTCAGTGATATCTACTACATGAATTAAGATTTTACATCTTTCCACATGAGATAAAAAATCATGACCAAGACCTTTTCCATCACTTGCATGTTCTATTAGCCCAGGAATATCAGCTAATACAAATTCCAAATCTTCTTTTTGAACCATCCCGATATGTGGATGAAGAGTGGTAAACGCGTAATCAGCAACTTTTGATTTTGCATTTGTCACAAAATTTAAAATGGAGGATTTGCCAGCATTTGGCATACCTACTAAACCCACATCAGCTAATATTTTTAACTTTAATCGAATAGTGGACTCTTGTCCTTTTTCTCCTTGTTGAAATTTACGAGGTGCTCTATTAGTAGAGCTTTTAAAGTGAGCGTTACCTTTTCCACCCTGGCCACCTCTTAAGAAATGATAAGTTTCATCGTCTTTTAAAATTTCATGAATTTTAATACTCATATCTTCAGTATAAATTTCCGTGCCACAAGGAACATCTAAGATGAGATCTTTTCCACTTGCCCCTGTTTTTAATTGACCAGCGCCACCCGTACCATTTTGAGCATTATGATGTTGGTTAAAACGATATCGTTGTAAGGTGTTAATCCCTTTGTTTCCTCGAAAAATTACATCTCCACCTTTACCACCGTTACCACCATTAGGTCCTCCATACTCTACAAATTTTTCTCGACGAAAACTTAGAGCCCCATGGCCACCATTTCCCGATTTAATATAAATTTTTGCTTTATCAATAAATGCCATAACAGTTTAATTTGAAGTTTTTTTAGTGGGATTAGTTAACGCAAACAAACTGTCTGTTACGTGATTTTTTGAACAGAACTTTGCCT
>OCZA010000195.1_pt1 | contig 21984 bp, 32 predicted proteins | sample 1539021 | NCBI WGS metagenome assembly OCZA01 (sample SAMEA2619376, study PRJEB22493) | marine metagenome | biome: marine biome (ENVO:00000447); feature: surface water layer (ENVO:00002042); material: "saline water (ENVO:00002010), including plankton (ENVO:xxxxxxxx)" | depth 5 m | reverse complement strand
TTGCAACAGTGATTAACTTAGAAAATACAATTACTCTTGCTAGAGAACAAGCAGAAGCCGAAGATTCAGAAGCTGTAAATGCTTAAAGTTTATGATTTTAGGTGTCCAAAAGGACACGTATTTGAAAGATTTGTCAGTAGTGGCACTGTAGCCAGTAGGTGCGGTTGCGGTGAAACTGCTACTAAAATGCTATCTGCCCCGTCTTTTATACTGGATGGGTCTACTGGGGATTTCCCTGGAAGGCACATGAAATGGGTAAAAGAACACGAAGAAGCAGGTAGGCGAAACTCATCTCCATAATGACTTGGTTCACGGAGTTTAATTATGTCAAGAGCGACAATGGTTGATCTACCTCCCGACGAGGAACAAGTAGACAGCGTTGACAGCGAAGAAACAGAGATTCAGCAAATAGCTGAAGAGGCAGTTGCCCCTGAAGCAAATGTTGAGCAACCTCAAGAACCTGCTTTGCCAGATAAATACCAAGGTAAATCTCTGGCAGAAATTGCACAGATGCACCAAGAAGCTGAAAAAATGCTAGGTCGTCAGTCAACTGAAGTAGGTGAACTTCGCAAAGTTGTAGATGATTACATTACTAATCAGACGCAACAATCAGCACCTCAACAGAACGTTGAGCCTGAAGATGACTTGGATTATTTTACAGATCCACAAGCAGCCGTTAATCGTGCTATTGAGAACCACCCTAAGATAAAAGAAGCTGAACAGTTTTCTACTTATCATAGGCAACAGGCATCTATAGCAGTCATTCAACAGAAGCACCCAGACATGCAAGAAATTGTAGATGATGAGGGCTTTAAGGAATGGATTAGGGAATCTCCTATTAGGAGTCAGTTATTTGTTGAAGCCAACAATAATTACAATGCGGATGTTGCTGACGAACTTTTTACGTTATGGAAATCGTTAAAAGGTTCAGCGCAACAAGTAGCTAATGTTGAAAAACAAGCTAGAAAGCAGCAAATTAGGGCGGCTAACACAGGTAACGCACAAGGCAGCGCAGAAGGATCGCGTAAAAAAGTCTATCGTCGGGCCGACATTATTAAACTGATGAAAGAAGACCCAGATAGATATCAAGCTTTATCAGAAGAAATTCTAAGAGCTTATTCGGAGGGTCGTGTCAAATAGTCTAATAGGAGATTGACTTATGGCTACGGCTACATATCCAGGTGCGGCTGGTAATACCGCAGTAACAGAAGCAGCAACTTTTATCCCCGAAATATGGTCGGATGAAATTATTGCCGCTTATCAGAAAAACCTGAAAATGGCTCCGCTTGTTAAAAAGATTGCTATGAACGGCAAGAAAGGTGACAAGCTCCATATTCCTAAACCCACTCGTGGTGATGCCAATGCGAAAGCTGCTGATACAGCGGTTACTATCATTGCCAACACTGAATCAGAACTGACTATCGACATTAATCGTCACTTTGAATACTCAAGGTTGATTGAGGACATCGTTGAAGTACAGGCTCTTGCGAGCTTGCGTCAGTTCTACACTGAAGACGCTGGTTACTCTCTCGCAGTGCGAGTAGACACTGACCTCCATGCCTGTGGCACTGGTTTTGGTGATGGTGGAGCCGTAGTACACGGTGCTGCTGCTACTGACTATCAGCACACAGGTTGTTTCTTCAATGATGGCGGTACAACAACTCAGTACACAGATGACACAGCAGTAGCTGCCGACATCTTTTCTGATGCGTTTTTCCGTGACATGATTCAGAAGATGGACGACAACAACGTACCAATGGAAGACCGTGTACTTGTTATCCCTCCTTCTGTTCGTAAGACAATCATGGGTATTGACCGATATGTATCTTCTGACTTTGTAACAGGTCAGGCAGTACAATCAGGTCTTATTGGTAATCTGTACGGCGTAGATGTTTATGTGTCTGCTAACTGTGCAACCATAGAAGCAGCAGGTGACAATACTGCATCTTCTATTGATACCCGTGGCGCAATGCTCTTCCACAAGGAAGCTATTGTTCTTGCAGAACAGCTATCAGTTCGCTCTCAAACCCAGTATAAGCAGGAATACCTCTCTACCCTGTATACGGCTGATTGCTTGTACGGTGTACAAGTGTATCGACCTGAAGCTGGTTTTGTCTTGGCTATAGCTGAGTAAGAACCCCAGGGGGTCTTTATGGCCCCCTTTTTTCCTTTTCTTTTTCCAATAGGAAGCTCAGATGTCCAATTACACTAAGACTACAGACTTCGAGGCTAAAGATAGTCTTCCTAGTGGTGATTCTGGCAAAGTTATTAAAGGCACAGAATTTGAAACAGAGTTTGACAATATATCTACAGCAATAGCGACTAAAGCTGATTTAGCTGGCCCTACGTTTACTGGAACACTAACAGCGGCTGTTTTGGACATATCAGGAAATGTTGATATAGACGGAACAACTAATTTAGACGCTGTAGATGTTGACGGTGCAGTACAGATAGACGGTGCTACTACCTTTGGTGTAGACGATACTGGCGTTGACGTTAAGTTTTTTGGTGCTACATCAGGAGCCTATCTGCTTTGGGATGAAAGTGCTGACAAGTTGTTAACCGCTGGCTCAACAGTTATTGACGTTGTTAAAGACAAGTTGCTTATCGGTGGTTCAGCCGTTACAACAACCGCAGCAGAATTAAACATCTTAGACGGTGTTACTTCTACAACAGTAGAATTAAATTTATTAGACGGCTCCAGTGCAGGAACCATAGCTAACTCTAAAGGTGTTATTTACGGTTCGTCTGGAGAAGTTAACGCAACTACTTTACAGATTGCTGGAAGTTCAATTACATCTTCCGCAGCAGAACTCAATATTTTAGACGGTAAAAGCTTTGTTGACGAAGATGATATGTCGTCCAACAGTGCTACAGCCATTGCCTCACAACAATCAATTAAAGCTTATGTAGACTCTATTACTGTGCCTTTAACGTCTTGGACATTAGAAGATGGTGACGGTACAGAGGTTAATGTTTCTAATGGTAAGGAAGTTAAGTTTGTTGAAGGCGGTGGTATAGACATTAACTGGACTGATACCGACAACGGTACAGACGGTGATCCTTATGATCTTACCTTTCAACTAGAAAGCACGGTAAACATTGCTACTAAAGGAACCTTTGGTGGAGCATCAGACGGTGTAGAGATAACGCAAGGTGCTATTGCTCTTAAAAACGGTGGAAGCGTATCTACACTAGATTTTTATTGTGAGTCGTCTAACGCTCACTACACTAGATTACAGTCTGCTCCTCACGCTTCTTATTCAGGAAACATAACGCTTACACTACCAGCCAGTGACGGTGACTCAGGCCAGTTCCTGCAAACTAATGGTAGCGGGGTAATGAGTTGGGCGGCTGCTGGCGGTGCTTACAACGATTGGACAATTCTTACAACAACGCCTACTACTTTAGCAGCAAAAGGTCAGTACGTTTGTAATGATACGACAGCGAGGACTCATACCCTCCCATCAGGGTCAGCAGGAGATACAATAGTTATTGCTAACGCTGGGTCAGCTACGGTAACAATCGCAAGAACAAGTAGTCAGAAAATTAACAGCGTAGCAGAGAACGGAACGTTGCCACAAGGTAATAGCGTCCAGCTAGTGTACGTTGACGGCACTATTGGCTGGTTCGCAATTTAAAGGAGAATATTTATGGCGGTTTTAGGTGCAACCGGTTTCGCAACAGTTGAAGAATACTTGTTTATTGAATCAACAACATGGAGTCCGTGGTGTAACTGTGAGGCTCTAGTTACTGTTGTTGGGTCTGGTGGATCAGGGGCAATAGGGAATATTTCAAGCAGCACATATTATAATGCTTGTGCGTCGGGAGGTGGAGCAGGAGCAGCCGCAAAAAGCAAACTGACGCTATCAAAAGATGTGACCTACACAATAACGGCAGGTGCTCGTGGAGCAGCCCCATCAGCTAGCACCTCAGGGACTGCTGGCGGCGCTGGAAATACTTCCTCTTTTGCTGGATCAGACATTACCGATATGTCAGCGAATGGCGGTGCTGGTGGCACAGTTGCTTCAGGAAATGCTCACGAAAATGTATCTTTAACCGGAGCCGCAGGAGGATCAGCAGGATCTACAGGCAACCTATGGAATACCGCAGGAGGTAGCGCAGGAAACATGACGTTATCTTTTTCGTCTCCTACAAACCATTACAGCAATTCTTATGGCACTGGTGGAGGGTCTGTTGGAATTTATGGGTACAACGGATTTAGCTCTGGCAATGTCGCTAATTCAACCAACACTGTATATTCATACAGATTCTGTGGAACAGGTGGGGCTGGAACAGGGGCAGGAACGGGAACCGCAGATCCAAATCAAGGAAATTTGGGAGGGCAAGGTGGACCGGGATTAAAAGGAGCAACAACGGCTAACGATAATAGTTTAGGCCAATCTGGAACACCAGATAATTTAATGGCTTACCCGCCGAACAACCGCATAACGTATCATTATGGGGATTCAACGATACCCGTTTATCATGCAGGTTGGCTTAGTGGCAACTACACTGCACACGGAGAGGCGGGAATAGGTGTTGGCGGTCGCTCTTCAAGTAATAACAATGTATATGCTTGCGCTGGTTTCTTCGCAGGAGGAGGTGTGCAGATTGGTACTGGGACGCAAGCCCAAAGCGGGGGAAAGGCGTTTTTGGGAGGAGGCGGTGGACCTTATCTTGCTCATTCTTCTTCAACAAACAATCAACCGGGGCAGGGTGGACAGGGTTTTATTCACATTCAAATTATAAAATGGAATATTTAAGATGGCTTTTTATGAAGTTTTAAATGATTCAAACGAAGTCGTTAACACGATAGCCGCAGATGAGCAATTCATGGCAGCAAACCATGATAATTATCGGTTGGTTCCTTCTCCAGATACTTCAGATATAGAAGGTAGGGCTTGGAGAGATGCTGAGTTAGCAAGAACCGACATTATTGCTCAGACTCCAGATTGGCCTGATCGAGACGATTGGTTGACGTATCGAACAACACTGAGAAACTGGCCCAGCACGGATTCGTTTCCTGCAACAAGACCAAACGATCCTGATTATGTTGCGCCTGTAACTGGCGACGGTCCTCCTCCTCCTTAATAACAAGAGGTTTACTTGATTAACAACTTAAAAGCTGTTGCTGGTTAATGAAAGTAAATGAATCTACATTTGTACAGCAAATTAGCTGGCAAAAGATCGCTAATGAGAAACAGCAACAGTTAGAAGCTGCTGCTAAAGGACAAGCATTGAAGAAGATGCAAGAAGAGCAACAGTTTGAAATCTATAAAGCAAAAGGTAAAAGACTAGAGGTTGAGTCTGTTTCTTTATCTAACCAAATAAATATAGAGGTTTAAGTGTTGGATAAGCTAGAGGCACATGAGCGTGAATGCGCTCTCAGGTTCAAAAGCATTGAAGAACGTTTAGAGCGTGGATCTGCCAGGATGGATCGCATGGAATACCTTTTGTGGGGTGTATATCCGTTTATTCTAGCTTCAGTATTTTTAGCGCGGTATCTGTGAAAACCCATGTTAGAAGTCGCAGCAGTTCTGTCAGCTCTGAAGGCTCTGAACGAAGGATTAGCTACCCTCAAGGAAACAGCAGGTCATGGGAAAAGTTTACAAGGTCTGGTTGGTAAATGGGGAGAAGCTTCAGAGAAATACAATGACGTAGAAAGAGCGAAAGCTGGCAAGATGTCATACAAAGAAGCTCTTGCTATGGAATCTGCTAAACGTCAGTTAGAAAATTTTGATCGACAGTTTAAAGATATTTGCCTGATTCAAGGTCAAGGAGATCTTTACAACAGTGTTAAAACTCGAATGCACGAATCTCGCATAGCTCACGAAAAAGAAATTGCAAGGATTAAGAAAAGACGAAAAGAAATTAAAGGATACATACAGTTAGGCGGCACAATCGCATTTGCCTGGGTGTTTTTTATGCTGTGTGTTTGGGCAGTAGTTTGGGTACTGGAGAACAGCCCCGTTGAATGATTATAGCCTTCTTATTAGTGGTAATAGTCAGCGGCGAGACTGTTTCTGATGACAGAATGCTGTTTGAAAGCATTTATAGATGTAATGAGTTTGCTATTGCTATCGAAGAGGGGCGAGGTAGTTCAGAGAATATAAAGAGGTATCGAATGCAAAAGAATGTAAGTGCGTACTGTATCCCAAAGATGGTTCCACGTGGAACAGAGTTATTTGAATGATAAAAATAGTATCAGTTTTAATAATATTATTAATTTCTAGCTGTTCTTCGATACCAACTTGCGGCACTAAATCTATAAAAATACAGCTACCTTCAGCGGTTCCCTTTATGGGCAATGAGCCGTTTGAAATATCCAGAAGCAATGACCACGTTGACTGTGAATTAGATCCTGATGAAAGGAATCCAGATGATTAGTCATCAAGATCTCAGTCATTATTGCGCTGAAAGCTATCGAGAGTCGGACTTTGAAGAATCTAACATTGAAGTCATTGTCAGGGAGAATGTATTCGCTTTTCGCGGAACAGATGAACCTAAAGACGCGATTCGAGATCTGAGAATCCTGCCACTATGGACACGTGAACTCGGCTGGTGTCCGGCGGGATTTCTCAGGGCATCTAAAAGGCTGGTTAACAAAGTGACCAGTGTTTGTTTAGAGCGAGACATAGATCATAAAAAGATTGAGTTGACAGGGCATTCTTTGGGTGGTGCGGTGGCCTTAATAGTTGGCGCTCTGATGACTAGGGATGAGATACCACCGTTACAAATCGTAACATTTGGCGCACCCAGATGTGGACGATTAAAGATATTAGACCAAGTACCAGTAACGATGTACCGACACGGTAAAGACATTGTGCCAATGGTTCCCCCTTTGATGAGAAGACATACAAAGCTGTTAGAGTTTGGCAAGCCTGGGAAGAGCTATATTAAAGATCATTTCATGTTGAACTATGTAAAGATGAATAAATCTCCAGATTATTACTGATGAACCCTAAAAAACTAGAACCAGAAAGCAGCTACGCTAGATATGACACTGACGGTGATGGTGTAGTGACTGATGATGAACTAGAGATCAGTGCGCGACTGCAAGAACTAGAAATGCTCCATGAAAAGTCAGATGCACAACGCAATATGGTTTGGTTCGCCTTATTTGGAATGCTCCTGTACCCGTCTGGCGTAGCTATCTGCTCTTTTTTAAACATGGACGATGCCGCCGTTTTGCTGAGTGATATGGCAAATATGTACTTTCTGGCTACGGGAGGTGTAGTCAGCGTGTTTTTTGGAAGTCAGGTATTTGCAGGTAAGAACAAATGATGGATTTGGCGGTAGGGATGTTTCTAGGTTTTTGTATTGGTTATATCGTTGCGAGGTATAGATGAGCGTTGACGTAACACAAGTGTATGAAGAAATAGCCGCTGATGAAGGGAAAATCCTGCACTGTTATATGTGTAGTGAAAACCACAAAACGGTAGGTATTGGTCATAAAGTGTTACCAAATGACCCAGAAGCTAATCTTCCTGTACACGGAGCCTATGATAATGTCCCTGAAGAAGAGGGGATTACTGAAGAACGGTGCTATGAGCTATTTCAAAATGACATACAAATAGCTATAGAAGGTTGTCAAGTAATATATGATAATTGGGAAGAACTCCCCCAAGAAATGCAGCATATTTTAACAAATATGTGCTTTCAACTAGGACAAGGTGGATTAAGCAGGTTCAAAAACATGAATTCTGCTGTATCACAAGAAGCCTGGGGTATGGTTTCGCTCGAAATGATGGATTCAAGGTGGGCGCAACAGACTCCAGAACGTGCTGCAAGGCTAAGAGATAGAGTTCTAGCCATGACAGGGGAAGAATAATGGCCCTAGCAGGTCTTTTTCAGAATATAGGCGTAGATGATGCTGCTGAAGCTAAAGCAGTTATTGACAAAATCCTTAACCAAAGGACATCTGAGCTTACGCCTAAACAGCAGGGAATGCTTGGAACAGGTATCTATAGGGATATTTCTGAGCAACTAGACGTTAAAGACGCTGCTGGCAACCAGATTACCCGCACCAGTAAAGTAGCCCTTCCTTCAGGTCAAATTGTTGAATCAAGGCACTCACCTAGAGTAGCAGCTAATATGTCTACATCACTAGCTGCTGGAGGAGGAGATGATGACGTAGAAATTTATGATTTAGACACTTTTATAGACTCTGTTCAAGATGCAAACCTACGTGCGTTTTATTTATGGTTGAAAAACGAATCTAGGCAAGGCGGTGAAATAAACAATGTAATGGAGCTTTTGCAAGCTGCCTCTAATTATGACGAAGCCGATGTTACTAATCTTGTAAAAATATTAAAAGGAGAAGAGGTTAGTACAGAAGATAATTTAGATGCAGACGATGAATTAATGAATGGGGATCAAGCAGCACAAGATTTAGAGCTTGAAAAATATACTCTGATGCTTCAGCAAATGTCGGAAGCTGAATTAGCTAAAATTTTAGAAAGCGACAATGAGTTAGATAAAGAGCTTTCAAAGCTTCTTGATAAAGCTTTACTTAGCGGTGGTGGGTTTGGCATAAAAGTTTATGGTGAGCCAGGAGGGCGTAAAACACTAATTATTAATACTGGCATTCCTTTTATAAAGGACGGTATTTTAGAAATAGACATAACTGACGAAAACGGAAACAATGTTTTTGCTAGTTCTGCTGCTGCAAAAATAGGAGAAATATGGGGCGATATACAAAGTCTTCCTGAAGACCTTTTAAATAAAGCTTCAAAGATTTTAGGTGAACTTGAAGACGTTGGTTCAATAAACAGCGTAGGGGATATTCTTGATATAGCTGGTAACGTAATTGGAAGCATTTTTGACTCAGAATTTGAAGGTGTTATTGACCCTAGCGTTTGGTGGGTAGGCGATCTTATTAATAGGGTAAATACAGAAGTTATACCGACGCTTCGTTTAGACGAAGGTTCTCAAAATGGTGAGCCATCCGATGGTGAGCCATCTGATGGTGAGCCAGGGCCAAGTGATCCAGAGCCAGATGGCACTCCTTCCGATGGTGAGCCACCTGATGGTGAACCCCCGCTAGATGGTGAACCCCCGCCTGATGGTGAGCCGCCTGATGGTGAGCCGCCTGGTGATTTAAGCCAGCAACCCCAAGATGATGATTCCTCACAAGACAACCAAGGTGGTCTTGGTACAGGGCTAGGCGACGACACAAACATAAACGACAGAAAGCGAGAAGAAGAAAATCCAGGTGGAGATAAACCACCAGCAAAAAATGTGTTAAATCAAGGCCCAACAAAAGATACACCAGATGATAAGGATATTATAGAAGACCCTGGCCCTGACCCTGTAATTAGTTGTTTTGTTGCTGGAACAATTATCAATATGGCAGATGGATCGTTTAAAAATATTGAAGATATACAGTCTGGTGATGTTGTTCTTGCAAAAGACGGGTTAACAGACATTGTTTCTAGCGTTCACGATATTTCTGAAGAGGTAAGAACTCTTTGGACTATAAACAATAGAATTGTTGCAACAGAATCTCATCCGTTTCTTACTGAAGAAGGTTGGAAGTCTAATAATTCGGAAGCTTCAAAAGCACTTTATAGTTCTGATGGCATTGAAGTAGGAAAATTATCTGTAGGCGATAATCTTGTTTCTATTAACGGACTAGAAAAAGTTAAAAGTCTTTCAAGCGAAGAAAAGCTAATAAAAGTTTATAACTTTACAACAGCAACAACGCACACTTATGTAGTTGATGGAGTAGTTGTTCACAATAAAAGCTATCCAGAAGAAGATCCCCCTCGTGTAGACGATTCTACTGAAGTTGTAGACCCTCCTGTTACATCTCCTCCACCAGAAGATACTCCCCCTACTAGCGGCGGCGGCGGTGGTGGCGAAGGAGGATTGTTTGGAACCGAAGGTTTATCTTACATGGATAGATTAGGTTATAACTTTCCTCAATTTGTGGGGGTAGAGATGCCTCAAACAGATTACAACCGTCAACTTAATAATATAATAGAAGAGAACCTGTTCTCTGACACTAAAAAAGGAATGTTCGGCTAATGACTTATTTAAATTTAGTAAACAGTGTCCTTAGAAGATTGCGAGAAAATGAAGTAGCTACTGTTCAAGCAGACTCTTACAGCAAGTTGATAGGCGATATTGTTAATGATGCCAAGGATCTTGTAGAAAGCGCGTGGGATTGGTCTGCACTAAGAACAACGTTAGCTATTAATACTGTTTCTGGCACATCTAATTACTCTCTGACAGGTAGCGCAGATAAAGTAAAAGAGTTAAATGTTATTAACGATACGTCTAATCTTGTTATGCAGTACCAGACTAATAACTGGTTTGACGAGCAATATCATATAAACACTCCGCTTTCTGGCGCACCCAGGTACTACACTTATGGCGGTGTAGATACTAACGGCGATCAAACGATAGACGTTTATCCTAAACCTGATGCGGTTTACGCATTAAGAGTAGATGTTGTAAAGCGAAACGCAGTATTAAGTGCTGATTCAGACGCTTTAGATGTCCCAGAATCTCCTGTTGTACAGCTTGCTGTAGCCCTAGCTACTAGAGAACGTGGAGAAACAGGCGGTACGTCTACAGGAGAATACTTTCAGATTGCTAACAGATATCTGGGTGATGCTATTGCACATGATGCGGGTAGACACCCTGAAGAACTGATCTTTTATACTCCTTGAGAACAATATGGCGCAACAGTTAAAAAGCATTAACCTTGTCGCACCAGCGTTCAAGGGCGTAAACACAGAAGACTCTCCAATAGCTCAAGACCCTTCTTTTGCTGAAGTCGCTGATAATGCTGTAATTGACCAGCGTGGACGTATTGCTGCTCGTAAAGGGCTTAGTGTTACAACAACAAACAAAACTCAATTAGGTTCTGGAAAAGTAACGGCTATAAAAGAGTTTAAAAATGATGCTGGCACAACCAAGATATTCTCAATAGGTAATAATAAAATATTAAGCGGCACAACTACGTTAGCCGACGAAACTCCTGGTGGTTACAGTATTTCTGCTAACGATTGGAAGATGGTTAACTTTAACGACAGTATTTATTTCTTTCAGCGTGGCTATCAACCTTTAATTTATAATACAGTAGCATCAGGCACATCAGGTGGTGCTAATAGTAATGTCGTTACGTTAAGCTCAGTTAATAGTGCTGCTGGCTTAACATCTGCAATGTACGGTAATGAAGTTCTTGCAGCGTATGGTCGGTTATGGACAGCCGACTTTTCTACGGATAAATCTACTATTTATTGGTCTGACCTGTTATCAGGGCATATCTGGACAGGAGGTTCATCAGGATCTATAGATATTTCTAAAGTTTGGCCTGACGGTCACGATGAAATCGTTGCTCTTGCTGCTCACAATGACCATTTAATTATTTTTGGCAAACGAAGCATTGTTGTTTATTCGGGTGCAGATGCTCCTGCCTCAATGGCATTGGCAGACACTGTTTCGGGTATTGGTTGCGTAGGTAGAGATACCGTTCAAAATACAGGAACAGACCTTATTTTCTTGTCCCACATGGGTCTTAAAAGCTTTGGCAGGACTATTCAAGAAAAGTCTATGCCAATAAATAATTTATCTGGAACAATCACTAAAGACATAATTGCGCTAATTGTTTCTGAAACAGAGTTTTTTAAGTCGGCTTACTTTCCTGAAGAAAACTTTTATCTTTTAACTTTTACAGGATTTAATACAACATTTTGTTTTGATATAAGAACCACATTGCCAGAAAACGGTTCTTACAGAGTAACACGCTGGCCTGGAACTGGATTCACCTGTTATGACCGTAAAGCAAACGGAACTTTGTTAATTGGTGGATCACACGGCGTTGGTCTTTACTCAGGATATTTAGACAACGGGCAGACGTATCGTTTTCAATACACAAGTCCTGAGTTGACGTTTGGTGACATAACCAAGTTAAAGTTTGTTAAAAAATTAAGACCTGTCATAGTTGGCGGATCAGGAGCTTCAGTCTATATAAAGTGGGCTTATGACTTTAAATCATCGTCTGGTTCATCGTTTATAGATTTAAGCACTCAGGCTATCGCTTACTTTAATGAGTCAGAATTTAATGTAGGTCAGTTTTCTGCTGGAGAGCTGGTAACAACAAAACTAGGCGTTAATGCTAACGGAAGTGGTGGTAGTGTATCTATCAACATGGAAGCAGACATTAACGGAGATGAATTATCGTTACAGGAAATAAACGTACTTGCGCTATTAGGTAAAACGCTATGACGAATATAAAGATTAAAAGAGGAGTCTGCTGATGACTCCAATAGAATTTTTAGAAGAATATGGAGCAAATATTGCAGGCGCAGGATTAGGCGCATTAGGAATTGATCTTGCTCAAAAAGCACTGGATCAAGTAGGGACGGTTGGCCAAGATGTTGCGAAAACTTTAGCAGGGGCGCAAATTGATCCTGTTACTGGACTGCGTACAGGCGGTTTAGCTTCTGCTATTGATGAGCGTCTGGAATTTCAGCCATATACAGTAACAACTGCAACAGGTAGCGATTTCGGCATGATGCAAATGCCAGAAAGAATCATACCAGCAGGAACCACGTTTCCAGATGGCTCTGTTTCAACAGAAGACGTAACTATTCCGTCACAAATGGACTATAGGTTGGGCTTGTCTCCTGATGAAAAAACATTCTATGAAAAACGCTTGGAAGACGCTGGCGGCATGTTTGATCGGGCTGGAAAGTCTACTGTAAGTGTCATGCAGGATGATGGAACAACCGAAGAGGTTTTAAGAGAGCAGCAGGTCTTTGATCGAATGATGGCGGCAATGGCCCCGCAAAGAGAGCGAGATCGTCTTGCTCTTGAGCAGCGATTGCAAAATCAAGGGCGGTTAGGTGTTCGTACAGGTATGTTTGGTGGAACCCCTGAACAACTTGCGTTAGCGCAAGCTCAAGCAGAAGCAGAAAATCAAGCTATATTGAACGCTATGCAGTTTGCAAGGGAAGAGCAAGAAAGCCAAGCAAGACTAGGTGCAGGTATGTTAGCCGCTGGTTATGTGCCACAGGCTCAACTATTAGGCGCATCACAGCCTGGAATGACAGCAGCAGAGCGCAGAAGACAGGCTATATCTCAGCAAGCTGGAGCTTATGGCGAAACCTATGCTTCTGGAATACAAGGATTGCTACAGTCTGCCCTGGCTCAAGCTAACATTGCTGGTGGTGTTGGCGGCAGCATAGCAAAGGCTGCATTAGGCGGCTTATTCGGGAATTCATAAGGAGATAGGTAATGGCTAGAATAAATTTAGACTTTGGCTTGCCTGACTTACGGGCTGGATTAATGGGCGCAGCTGGTGCTATTGGCGGCATTGGTGGTCAGATAAAAGAAGAAAGAAAGAAAAATGAATTAAATAAGTTATTCAAAACAATTAATGCTGCCAGAATTCAGCAGGATACTACAGCTTTAACTAATGCTGTAAAGCAATTACAAGCATTAGGGTATACAAAGGAAGCGGCAGCATTTATTCCTGAAATAGTTGCAGGTAATACATTAATAACAAGAAGAGCAAAAGTTAAAAATTTGGCTGTTAAGGTAAATGCCCCTACCGAAATAATAGATAGTATAGGGACTATGCAGGCAGATGAACTGCTTGACACGGCTAAAACTCTAAGAACTAAGGAATTAGAAAAGATACCAACAGGCAGCAAAGCAGTAAGGCTCGCAACAGCAGCAAGTGTTGGAATATCGCCAGAGAGATTTGACGATTTAAAGTTAGAGACTTTGTCAGATAATACTTTTAATGATTTTATTTCAGGCCAAGGCGGGGAATTGGAGTTTTTTCTTAAAGACGGAAAGATTGAAGCTTACAGAACCAAAAATGGCATGATCTGGAACGAGGATAAAACAAAATGGCTAGAGCCTCAAGGATTGGGGTTAAGTAAGCCTCCCGAAGTTTCTCGCGTTGAGAGCATTACAAATAAATTTGCTGAAGACTTGGGGTTAGTAGGATCAAAAGAGTTTGCAGAGCAATATAATGCTGCGAAACAAAATCGTGATGCTCTTGAAGGTATTTTGAGAACAAAGCCAAACATTGACAATATGTTTACAGGCGCTTTGGCAGATACAAAAGTCGAAATTCTAAAGCTTGCTAAAGCTTTTGGCATACCGCTTGGTGACATTGATGAAAAAATAAAAAATAACGAAACTTATGCAGTTGAGGCGGGGAAAAGAGTTGCACTCTACATTAAAAATCTTGGTGCTGGTACTGGTCTTTCAGATACTGACAGAGAATACGCTAAAGCAGTTGTTGCGGGTACTGCAACGTATACGCCAGCAGCTTTAAAAGACGTTTTAAGCAGGTTTGAAAAAGGCGCAAGAAGATCAATTAAAGAATATGAAGCCTCCTACCAGCGGGTAGCAGGCAAACTTAAAGGAGATCAAATGGGAGCATTAGCTTTTTTCCCTGAAAATTTTCCTATAGACGAACCAGAAATAGTCGTTAATCCGTCGTTAACTCCTGCGGGTATAGAACTGTTGAACCAGGTTGAAGAAGAGCGTAGAAGAGAAGAAGAACTAAAAGCTAAGTAAAGACAATTTGATAAACAGGGGTAGAGGTTATTTTCATGGCTGAGCAAAGACAATTTTCTGAAGAGGTTTATAGAGAAGCTCTAAAACGGGAAATGCAAAAAAACGTTCCTGACCAAACTACTATTAATTCTTTACTCCTTGTTTTTCAGGAGCTTTATCCTGATTACGGCAAAACTACGGTTGAGCCTCGCTCTTTCGCAGAGGAAGTGGCAGATAGGCTTGGTGGAGAGTCTGCCGTATCTGCCGTAAGGAATGTAACTGATTACTCGCGTGGTGTTGCTGAGAGAGCAGAAGCTTTTTCTCCAGATGAAACACTGGCCGAAGGTTACGAAAAAAGATTAGAAAGAAACAAAAGGCTTTCAAGTGAAGGATTTACCCCATCTCTAGCTGGCGGCACTAAAGAAGAAAAGGTTGCTGCTCTTGCCGTTGGCATTTCTGAAGGCGTAAGAAGAACGGGAGAAATTGCTGTACAAGGCATTAGCATTATTGTCCCTGATTTTGTAAAAGCAGGGCTTGAAGAAAAGTGGTCTGAAATTAAAGAAACACCTGCAATGCAGGTAGCCGCAGCGAAAATAACAGAAGGACTCGATTCTTACAGTGCTTGGGCAAAAGAAAACCCACAGTACGCAGAATCTTTTGAAACCATAATTGATGTTTCGGCAATGCTTAACCCAGCAGCAAGAACTAGAAGAGGGATGCCTGGCACTGAAAAAGTTAAAGATATGTCTGCCGCTGCCGTTAGGGAGCGCAAAAGAAAGCTTGTTGATAAGCTTATGGATCCTCACTCTACTAAAGAAGCAAGATATGACGGCAATTTTATTGCAGAAACAACAGGATTGAGATCAACAACATATAATCCTACGGCTAGAGAAAATCGAGTCAGGGAGACATTAACAGACTTAAAAGAATTTGATCCTACAGACAATTATTTGAGAGCAGAAAATGTTGTTAACAATGCTATTGAAAAAGAAGCAAAAAGAAATATAGCTTTTATAACAAGAGCAGGGAATCCTGAAATAGACCTAGAAGCATCCATTAGGTATGTAAATTCTAGCATGGAAGACATGATTAATGCTCCAGGCTACGCTAACCTTTCTGCTGAAGCTCAAAGAAGGCTGTCTTCGTATGTAGAAAAGGCAGAAAAAATAATGCGAGAGGAAATGAAGGATGTTGACGGGACTTCTGGCAATACGGCAATAAACCTTTACAACGCAAGAAAAGCTTTCGATGCCGAAATAAACAGGATTACCCCAGAGGGGACACTAGACCCTGATGTAATGACTTCAAGGGCTGTTGCCGCAAGGCATGTCAGGAACAGAATGAATGATCTTTTAAAAGAAAACACTCCTGGGGATGAGGTAGCAGATTCTTTCGACAAAATGCACAATCTTATGCAGGCCAGAGATCATCTTAGCTTTCGATCTATTGGACTTGCCAATAATGCAATTTCTCGATTATGGAAAAAGATTGTTGGTGTTGGAAACCTTCCATCTACACCACTAGCACTGTATGCCACATTTGCGGGAGCAACAACTGCTGGAGCCACGTTAGGAATAGGTCTAGCTGGAGGAGTAACCGCTGCCGCCGCTGGAGCAGGAGTGTATGGAGTGTTGCTTGCAGGATCAAAGGTTAACAGGTTGAGGTTCTTGTCTATGACATTAAATGCAACAGATAAAGCAATAAAGGCTTATACGGGCGACAAAAATTTATTAAGAGAACTTAGGGTTGATCGAGCTATCATTCTGGATTTGCTAAATCAGGCTAGAGAAAAACCTGCGGAGCAAGAAGAAGAAAAGATTGCTGTTAATCAGTAACAGGCTTACAGTATTCCATCACGACACTACAGGCTTCACGTACAGCCTCATCTTCAGCAATCTCTGCATGTAGCTTGCAGAACTCCCTTACGACAGTGACCTGGAAGTTCTCAGTAAGTATGTTGTTTATATCCATCTGGTAATGCCTTTTGTATGCCTGATCCCACTCTTCTGGGGTTGCCTGATTAATGCCCATGATCCTGCCTGCCAGGGAAAAGCTTGTTCATAACATAAGCCGAAATGAAAAGCATGGGCCATATTGAGAAGCCAATTAAGAAAGCAACAAGTGTGTCGCTCATCTTTTGGCCTCAGTCATTTTCTTTCTTGGAAGCCTCATTATAGTCATGCAGCCAATCTTCAACCGCTAAGTTTAGCCCCAGGTCAGTTGCAGCCCACGCTTCAACCTTTGTTAGCAACTCGTTCATCGAGATAATCCCTTCACGTTGCTCCGCAACAGATAAGTCGCTTTCTAATTGTTTGTATTGGGAAGACCTCATTGCCACTTCAACCTTCTCATCCCCTCTGAAATAGGCTATACCGCGCTCTATTCGCCGTCCTACATCTGGATCAGGATTGTTCAGATAACCTTCTATCAAGTCCAAAAAGCGGTTAAAAAGAGGGTCAGAATCTGCCTTAATGCCTTTTACGGCGACTTTTTTAGTATTCCCTAGTCCTCTCAGGATCAGTTCCTTCACCGCGCCTTCATGCAGCCTTACGTCGTTCTCCTGAAGATGATCCCGTATGATCCTGCACCACTTATGTAGGCAGTCGTTTTGTTCTAATGACCTGTTCACTGCTTCTCCTTTAAAGCCAGCTCGCTTCATTACCTCGCCTATGTGCAATGCCTCTTCCAAATCTTCGGCATCAATGCCTACATGCTGAACGCTTATCGGTGGTGGGCGCATCATATCCAGACCACTCCTGAACCCGTTTTAGACAACTTGTATTTCTTCTCTCCAGCCCAACCATCGAAGTAAGGTTGTTTCTGGTTGCAGATCTCTTCATGCCTTCTGGACTTCGGATGACTTCTGCACCCCTCACAAATGGTTAACTGCGGGTTGCTCCGACTGTGATTACCAAATGTCTTTAATCTGGGGTAATCATCGTCCCATCGCCCCTGATTTAAGTAGGTTGAAGGATTAGGAATGAACTTTCCCTCGTTCCACTGAGCATCCGTACTGACTCTCTCTGGTAGGGTTTCCTGGATGCGGCGTTTTTCTTCCGCACCTAGCTTGCTCCAGATCCTCTGACACTCTTTCTTTCCCACTTTCTTGGGGTAGTGTCTCCAAAACTCTTCAAACTCCATTGTCTCTCCTTAAAAGCTATAACGGTCTTTCATTGCTTCAGCACAAAGATTCTTTGACCGTTTCTGTGGATCACAACACCCAGCAGCGGGTATTTTGACTTAACAGGGGCAACCTGTTTGCGAGGTGCTTGCCTCAGAAGCCGCCACGTTGCGTTTTCGTTTATTTCGTATTTCATTTTTATCCAAATAAATCACGGTTTTTTGTCAATCCCACGCCTTGATTCCATGTTGCAGCAGAAGCATGTCCCTCAATTCTCTGCATCATAACGATTGCGCGGGTTTTTTTGTCAGGGGGAACGTAAGCACCTTTCCAGCGTCCAGGACTTCCACAGTGCCTCGCAACATTGGTTGAATCTGCGCTTGCTAACGGCAAATGACTGAAAATAGTTGGATCAAGCATTCGCAGTCCATGCAGTTTGCAGATCGGACGACCTTGCTCGTCAGTAACAACATCCATAACCTCTGCCATCCGTTTCCACCAAGCCGGAGAGCCAACCGTTGAATATTGCCCTGAACTTCCCAAGCAAATCCGACTGTAGGCATTAGTCATTTCGCGCAAAACGCTTAAAGGTTCGTGCAAATGATATACGGGTGCGCCTAACTTCCACACTTGGCTTGAAACCTTTTTAAACCAGTTGCTACGCATTCTTTGGTTGTCGTTGTGATCGCCATCAATGACATCTGGAATGCAATAGAAATCAAACCCAGGATGACGATGCCAAGTTTCAACAAATTCGGCAAAACCATCCATGTCAAATTCTTTGCCTTGCCTCCAAGATGTAAAAGCACCGTTGTCAAAACAGAAACTTTGGCAAAGTTCAATAATCATTTCAGCATTTTCGTTTGCTGCAAAACTAATCATTGCATGTTTTCCAGCGAAAGCCAGTTGTGTAAAAGTTCCCCCCGAAAAAGGGCATCCGTGATAGTGGATCATTTTTCACTCTCCAAGCATTGTTTGCATTTTTTCCCTTCAACAATAACTTTGTTAAACACATGACAGGCTTTGCTCCGATAATGGTGACAGCGGCCCCAATGCCTATCTGTTCGGATTAAGCAACTTTCGCCTCTTGGAACAAGCAAACGAACTTCAATGGCAACGCTTTCGTCTTCTAAGTAGGTCACTAGAATGGCACATCCTCTTCAAAATCGTCGCCCGACATTGCTGTACCCTTGGAATTCTCTGGTTGCCAATCATCGACTTCGCAATACCAACTACCACTTTTGGAAACCAACACCTGCAAATTTATCCACTCTTCCCCTTTTTCGTTGGGCTTTGGTGACTCGCTTTTCAGCCAAGCTATTAAGTCGTTTTTCTTGACGTTTAACTTAGCTTTCACAAAATCAGGTGCATTTTCCGACGGCGACTTCGCATAAAGGCCGTTTGGATACCGTTTATCTGCCATTTTTATAGTTCTCCGCAATAAATAAAAGATTAGCTGGCCCTATCTCTGCCAGCGTTTGATCAATCCAGAGATCATCGTCACAAAGTTCAAGAAGATAAGCCTCAAAGATTTTTTGACCTGCCTCTTCCAAGCGACGAACCTCTTTCTTCAACTTGCTTTTCTTCCCAGGGGGGAAGTTTTTGAAAGCATCAACAAAAGATTCCTCATCTTGCTGCGCCCAGACGAAAATACTCAATCCATCCTCAGACGCTATCAGATGCTCTAGGTTCATTCTTTTGCAACCCATGTACTAACTGGTATGTCATCCCCGAAATCCCGCCAGATCGCTTCTCTGACTTCCTGAGAGGACATATCACCATTATAGTGTCTTACGAGCGTTGCTTCATCAAAAACTGACCATCTAGGTAGGTCATCAGCATCAAGTTTTAGTTCTGCTATCATTTTCAGCTTCCTGTCGATTGATTTCCTGAAAGATTACTTGGAGAAGTTGGGGTACATTTGTACCCTCTGATAGATCCACCTTCGCCAGCTCGTCGTACACGCGATTTATGATTGTCAGTCGCATCAAAACAACTCCTTGACTCTATGTTTGGCCTCTGCCTCAAACATTTCTTTTTCTTCAGCCTCAGTGTAAGGGCTTGGAGTCGCAGTCTTCCCTGCTGGCCTAGATTCTCTGAAGTCATCAGCCTCGTCCTCTGAATAGACATCACCGTGAAGCCCTACAAGTTTCAGGATTACTCTATCCTTGGCTCTTTTTTCAGCCATCGCAAAGGGATACGAGTTCTTGTTGTTGTATGGGGCTGCTTCTCCGATTGACCACTCGCTTTTGTCGCCCATTCTGCCTGTACAAAGCACCACGGCTTCTTTTTTGCTGACATCTCCACCTAAAATCTGGGGTGGATCAAAGATGATGTGACGCTTGGCAGCGACTTTTTCCAATGCTTTGTGCAGCAAAACATAGGTTCCATGACAATCCCACCCAGCCTCGCTTGGGGTTAAGCCTATTTCCTTCAAAACTTCACCGACTAGCGGTGGTACACTGCTCTTTTTTGCCATTCTGATCCTCCTGGATCATTTCAAAAATTGACGTTGTTGCTTCTTCTAAACTTTTAGCCTCTGCTAGGTAGGGTCTGCCATTTTTTTTGTGAAACGCTACCCACACTTGTGATTTTGGATCAAACTGAATCTTCATCAAAAATCCTCATTGCCATTCTTTGCTTGATTTTCCGCGCCATGAGGTCTGGATCGACCAGATAGCGGTTGTTTTGAACGAACTCACTGAAGTAGTCGTCGATGTTCTCATCATCGAGGTCTTCAATGATGTCTTCCAGGACGGTTGCGATGTGAATCAGGCCAAGTTCAAAGCTCTTTACAAGCTCATCACTCTTCTGAAAGGTGTGAATGCCAGCGGCACTGTGAACGTCCCTCAATACAACGTACATGAGAAGCATGTGCTCTAAAGCTACATCAAAGAAAAGATCCTCTTTCATTCGCCTCTGGCCTCTTTTACTACGTCTAACAGCCATTCAGAGTCTATACCCGCTGACGGGTCATGTGCCGTACCCTCGAACTCAAGGTCACTGATCGTCTGATCGACATAAGCCTCTAAGTCGTTAATAGCTTTTCTCAGAGTTTCCACACCTTCTAAGCCAGCCCGCTTATGGACAATCTCTAACGAGCCTTGCAGACCGTCAAGTTGATGCAGTAATTCTTCAGTTGATTTCATATTCAGTTCCTCACCAAGTTGAAGCGATTGTCTCTAATCCTTTTCCCTTTGAAAACCATCATAACCCTGGCTTATACCCTCTTATAATTCATGTTTCTTCAGGGCAAAGAACAACTTTTTCCCACCTGCATCAGTCATACTTGACTGAAACACTGCTCCAACAAGTGAAGCGTGGTAATCATCACATTCCCTTCCAGTCGCAACCTGGAAGACACCCTACTAACTGCTCCGACCAACAGATCGTAAGCGGGTGCATCTGCTTTCTTAGGGGATGGATCTTCGTCAAGTTGTCAGACGTACCAGCAACCCATCACTAACGCTATCTTCCAATGCAGGCACGTTTTAGCCTGACGAATGGGAACGAGTACCTTCATATACCTCAAAATACATCGAGATATCTGTGTTGACTGTGGCTAGGCCGTGGTTTAAGGTGCGAAAACTGAGGTAAGTTGCTGCGGTTTCCCTCACCTGATCGTAGCGGCGTAGCTGGAGTCTTGCAGGACATCCTCGCTCAATTCCAATCTAACACACTGACAAGGCTTTGCAAGTGAAAGGTTCACGCGGCCCCAGGAATGTTTCTAAAAAGTCTCTACCTCAATTAAAAAGAGTCCTTTGGGACGTTTTCTCTCTCTATATACGACAACGTGATACTGACGATGACGGTTGTGGTAACTGCATATCATGCGGAAAGCCCCTAGAAATAGGCACTAAAGACTGTCAAGCAGGGCATTACATCCCGAAAGGTCAAGGCGGATCTCACCATTTAGGATTACCTAGGTTCCCTAATGACGAACTGGCAGAACGTAATGTAAATTTGCAGTGTGCGGCCTGTAATTTGGTCGAGGGAGGGAACTTTCTCAATTATGAAATTGGTCTGAGAGAAAAATACGGCAATGCGGAAACGGATGAACTCAAGGAAGCAGGGGCAGTAAATCCAATCTTTAAACGAACAAAGCCCGATCTAATCGAAATCATCGAACATTACAAAAGCCTTCTGGCTTGAAATCCCTATAAATTGTCAAGGACAACTAGGGGTCTAACTGTCCTCTGAGGTACCTTATGCAGAACACCCCTGAAGCCCTTATAAACAAAGGGCTGTGGAGGTTTATGGTTAAGCGACAAAAAGTGCCCAAAATGTCGCCTATGGGGAGAACTTCTTATACTTTCGTCTTGGCCTCAACTTGA